>ENA-UONW01000203-UONW01000203.1-human-gut-metagenome-genome-assembly--contig:-CS52-NODE-203-length-95820-cov-10.996648_pt1 | contig 95820 bp, 76 predicted proteins | sample MGYA00242463_ERZ724010 | MGnify/ENA metagenome assembly ERZ724010 | reverse complement strand
GCAAGATTTTCATTCTTGAAAGGGGGGTTCGATTCCCCCACGGGCTACCAAAAGTCACTTCTTGTATGGGAAGTGACTTTTTTTTATTGCCTTTTCCAGCGCGGAAGTTGCGTTGAAATATAGGATCAACGTAAAAGGATCAACGTAAAAACGGATCAACGTAAAAACCTGAGGGATTCTCATCTTACGCATAAATTTTCGACAGCCTAAACAAAAAGAAAGCCTTATCTTTCACTCCCCTAAATTGTGAGCGAAAGTTCTTTATTTTAGCATTAAAGGATTCAGAAGCTGCGTTCGTGGAACGTCTCTCGAAGTAGTTTATTATTTCAAGATAATGTGTCTGTATTGACCTTGCTACTCTTCCAAAGGCAAGGAATCCTGATTTATCCACTTCATCATACCACCTGGCAAGCCTTGTCAAGGCTACATCCTTATGTCTGCACTGGTGATAAATCAATCCTAGTCTCATGGAAAGATAGTACGCTTTCTTTATATCCGGATATTCTCTGAACAGGATACCGGCACGTACACGTTGTGATTTGGTCCATAATGATTCTTTCTTATACAGAAGGTATATACTTCTGGCCAGCAACTGTTTCCTTGAATCTCCATTCTCAAATACCGGAGCATGATATGTCTTTCCACATGCCTTTGCATATGCTATCTGTACAGACTCTTCATCAAGTGCTTCCCAGCGGGCTTTAACTCTCATGTCCTGAACTGCTTCATAAGCAAGCTTCTGTACATGGAAACGGTCTGTAACACGACGTGCGGCAGGAAAGCATATACGTGCCGTCTGCTCCATATTGGGAGCCATATCAAGTGTTATCTCCCTTACCTGAAAGCGTCTGCGTCTGGAAAGTTTTAGAAGGATGGATGTTACGGTCTTTACATCAGTACCTTTTATGATAGCGATAATACTTCCGGCAGTTCCTCTTTTCTCCTTATTTATCAATATGGTATATAATTCACCGCGCGAGACACACACTTCGTCTATCCCTACGTATGCTCCAATGTTTTTCTCAAACAGGATCCATTCTTCTGCGTGCGGAAGTTGGTCCCATTTCAAATATCCGCTCAGATGATTGCGGTATTGCCTTTCAAGAAGCTCACCGTCGATACCGAACAGGGTTCCCAAAAGCTTACAGCTGACGGGAAGTGTATCAATATAACTCTTTTAAAAAAGTCGCAAATTCTTGCGTCATACGGCTGCCTTGAGCAACCAGTTTCCAGTTACGGCTTACATAGCGGTTCTCATCCTTTAAAACCCATCTGCGACGACGGATGTTCAGAAATACCTTCTTTCCGCGGATTGGAAAGTCTTGTACAACTATCGGATCATAAAAACCCTTACTCTCAACTTTACTCTCAGAGTACTCTTGGGGAGCTTCATTCTTCTCTTCAAGATAAATTACTATTTCCGTACTGCTTTCCTTTACATCCGATATAGTAAAATAATCAAGAGTTCCTTCCGGAAGAAGGAGACGATAACCGTTTGTTTCCATTGTATTCTTTTTTATTCTTGTAGGCAAAGATACAATTTTATCAGAATTACTCCTCAGGTTTTTACGTTGATCCATTGTGCGGTCGATTGAGCCGAATCGTGCGGTCGTTGTGGGGTGATCGTGCGGTCGATAAAGCTGCATCGTCTGCACGATTCTGGCGAAATGTCTGCACGTTTGCAACGAAGGGTTTTTATAAAAGAATTCGGGCTTTTCTGCAAAACGTTTCGGCGTTTTAAGTAAAAGGCTTCGGCGTTTTTATTCAATCAGCAGAATAGGTGTAAAAGAGAATCTTTCTGACGCTTTTTACGGACGGATACTTAGTCCGGAATTCTTCGGTCAGATCCATTTCCCATGCGCCATGCACAGGTCCCAGTGCACGGCTTTTCCGGATATTTTCCGGAAGCAGGAAGTCTTCGGAACGGGACAGGTATAATTCGTTGCCTTCCGGAGAAATAACGCTAACTCCTTCCGGGGTCCAGGTGAATCTCGTACCTTCATCAGTAAGGGCTGAGTTACCGGAATAAATCTGGCAGGATCCTCCTTCTGAAGTGTCAAAAAGCAACTGAAGACGGGCATCACGCCATGTTTCGGAGACCGCGAGTTCTTCTTCGATGCAGGTTTGCAGTTCTTTATCGTCAGCCGTCACCTGATAGCCCACCTCATAAAGCCAGATATTGCGCAGATAAGGTTCGACACTGATGCGGATCTCAGATGCATTGTGCGCGTCATCCATGACTGTAAGTGTAGCCTGTCCGCTTTTGAGAGCATAGAAACGCATGTAACGGTTTTCTACCATTTCTACCTGAACGGTTTCTTCATCGCTGGAGAAAACGTCGTACTTTCCCACTCCTCCGTATACATTGATGGTGCCTCCGTGAAGAACAGTGCATCTCAGGCTGCCTTCCTGAATGGGAACTTCGCCTACGATATCAAGGTTTTGGAACAATTCGATACCTGCTTCCTCTTTGCATGAGAAAGTGAGCACGGAAAGAACCACCGGGAAAAGGATGGACAGGATGTATTTATAGAGATTCATAAGTATCAGGTTATTAGTGTTCTCTGTATTTATTAACTTTCTTTGAAATTTTGCTGATTCATATAAGAACTGGAGAAACAGATTTCCGGAGGGTATAAATTAGGGAATATCAGAATTGTATATGATTTTCGTATTTGAATAAAGAATAGCCCATCCGGGTTCTTTCACTCCACGCTGTTCGTTTGTAAAGTCATCCCATTGGATGAATTCGGAGAAGTCCAGTTTCGTCAATATATCTCCGAACTCTTTCAGTTCTGCTTCACTGACTTTCTGAAGTACTTTTGGAGGAAGAATGTTAATTGTGTAAGTATAAGGAACCAGATTCTTGTCTAAATATAGCGCATAACTGATATACATATCCATCCCTTCTTTCCGGGTTTTGAATCCATCCTTTTTCCCCCAATAGTCCAGATAGACTTTTTTCAGAAAAGAACCAAGTCCCATGTCAGCTTTGGGGCAGGTTAGCGTATACGTTCCTTGTTTTCCTTCTGTAAAGCAACTTGGGGGGGTTAAAGTCACAATATCAAATCTATCAGTTACTTTAAAATAATGAAACTCAGGTAACTCCTGTTGTGTCTCTTGGGCATAGGCCTTTCCGTAAAGGAGAGCCAGCATGGCAATTAGGGTAATAAACAGATGTTTCATAGCCGCCATGATTAAAAAGGTGAATAAAAAGAAATTGTTCTCTTGACCGAAAGATATGGATTATTTTTGAGGTATCAAAGGCTTTTTTGAAAATAATTTTAAAGCGGTAGAAATAAACTGAAGAAAATGGAGATTCAGGCAGGATGAAATAAAGGAGAAAGGGAGAAGATGGTGTGTCGGTATCTTCTCCCTTTCTCCTTGCGGCTTTGCAGGAATTTCTAGTATTTGATTTTCAATTCGTCCAGAATCTTGCGCATCTCTTCGTAGGTAGTGATGCGGGTGGGCACCAGCGGCAGACGCAGGCGGTTCTTGATCATGCCCATCATGTTCAGCATGGCTTTCACTCCTGCCGGGTTACCGTCAACGAAAAGCAGCTTGAACAGCTCGGTAAACTTGTGGTGGATGGTCAGGGCGCTTGCGTAGTCTCCGGCCAGAGCCAGACGTGTCATGCGACTGAATTCACGCGGAAAGGCATTCCCGATTACAGAGATGACTCCCACAGCTCCCAGAGTGATCAGGGGGAATGTGATTCCGTCGTCACCGGAAATGACATCAAAGTTTTCAGGCTTGTTTTTGATGATGTCATCCATCTGGGTGATGTTTCCGGAAGCTTCCTTGATGGCAACGATGTTGTCGAAGTCACGTGCCAGGCGAAGGGTGGTTTCGGCCGTCATGTTCACTCCCGTACGTCCGGGAACGTTGTAGAGCACAACAGGAAGGTCTGTAGCCTTGGCAATGGCCTTGTAGTGCTGATAAATTCCTTCCTGGGAAGGTTTATTGTAGTAAGGAACGGCTACCAGTACGGCATCCACTCCCGTAAAATCATCGTTCTTCAGCGTGTCGACTACGGTTTGCGTGCAGTTACTGCTGATTCCCAGCAGGATGGGAATTCGTCCGTTGACACGTTCGACAACCGTTTCCTTGATTTTTTTCTTTTCTTCGGCAGTCAGGGTCGGTGTTTCGGCTGTCGTTCCCAGTACGCACAGAAAGTCTGTCCCGTTCTGTACCTGGTATTCGACCAGTCTCATCAGCGACTCATAATCTACGCTTCCGTCTTCATTGAAGGGAGTGATCAGTGCGACTCCCATTCCTCTTAGCTTTCTTTGTATCATAAATGAATTATAAACGCATTCTAACAATGCACAAAAATACGAATATTTTCTATTAAAATGAAATGTCCGGCATTTTTTTCCGTGCAATCCGTAAGGCTTGTGCCTGATTAGTCAATCATTTTCAAAAATTCTTCTTCGTTCACGATGCGGATGCCCAGTTTCTCTGCTTTTTCCAGTTTGCTGGGACCCATGTTTTCTCCGGCCAGAATGAAGCTGGTTTTCCTGGAGATGCTGCCCACATTTTTGCCTCCGTGTTTCTCGATCAGTTCTTTGTATTCGTCGCGGGAATGGCGGGCAAAGACGCCGCTGATGACGATGGACTGGCCCTGCAGTTTGTCAGTGTGGTCGGACAGATCCTTTTCTCCGGCAGCCAGTTGCAGGCCGGCCTGTTGCAGGCGTTCGATCAGGGAACGGTTTTTCTCGTCGGAGAAATACAGCCGGATGCTTTGGGCTATCTTCTCTCCGATTTCGTCCACATGGATCAGATCATCAAGTGTGGCCTGTGCGAGGGCATCAATGGAAGTAAAGGCTTTGGCAACTTTCTTGGCGACGGTTTCTCCCACAAAACGGATGCCCAGGGCGAAGAGTACTCTTTCGTAGGGTACTTCCGTTGACTTCCGGATTCCCTGAATGATATTTTCAGCCGATTTGTCTCCCATCCGTTCCAGGCGGCAGATGTCTTCCTTGCGCAAGGTGTAAAGATCGGCTACATCGTGAATCAGGCCTTCCTGATAGAACTGGTCGACGGTTTCAGGGCCCAGTCCTTCGATGTTCATAGCACGCCGGCTGATAAAGTGTTCGATCTTTCCTTTGATCTGCGGAGGACATCCTGTTTCATTGGGACAGTAGTGGGCTGCTTCGTCTTCATAGCGTACCAGCTTGCTTCCGCATTCTGGACAATGAGTGATGAAGGTCACCTTTTCACTTCCGGCCGGACGTGAAGCCAGATCCACCCCGGTAATTTTCGGAATGATTTCCCCGCCTTTTTCTACATAGACGTTGTCGCCCAGGTGCAGGTCGAGCGAGGCAATGATATCCGCGTTATGGAGTGAAGCCCGGCGTACGACGGTTCCTGACAGTTGTACCGGTTCCAGATTGGCTACGGGGGTGACAGCTCCGGTGCGTCCCACCTGATAGGTGACCTTCAGCAGACGGGTCAGTGCCTGTTCGGCCTGAAACTTATAGGCGATGGCCCAGCGTGGAGACTTGGCCGTGTAGCCCAGATTACGCTGCTGGCGGAGGGAGTTTACTTTCAGGACAATCCCGTCGGTGGCTACAGGCAGGTTCTTGCGTTCCACATCCCAGTATTTGATGAAATCGAAAATTTCTTGCAGGGAATGTACCTTACGGGTGATTTTTGAAATCTTGAATCCCCATTTTTCGGCCTCCTGCAGATTTTCGTAGTGTCCGTCGCAAGGCAGGTTGTCTCCCAGCAGGTAGTAGAGATACGCATCCAGTCTGCGTGCGGCTACAACAGCCGAGTTCTGTGACTTCAGGGTTCCAGAAGCGGCATTTCTCGGGTTGGCAAAGAGAGGTTCCTCGCGCAGCTCCCGTTCCCGGTTCAGTTCTTCAAAGACGGTCCAAGGCATCAGGATCTCTCCGCGGATCTCGAAACTTTTCGGATAACCGGTTCCATGAAGCACCAGCGGAATGCTGCGGATGGTCTTTACATTGTCTGTAACGTCGTCACCGCGCACTCCGTCGCCCCGGGTTACGGCACGGATCAGCCGGCCGTCTTCGTAGGTCAGCGAAATGGAGGTCCCGTCGAATTTCATTTCACAGCAGATTTCAAAGTCTTCATTCAGCGACTTGCGGACACGTTCGTAGAATTCGGTCACTTCGGCTTCGGAATAGGTATTGCCCAGCGAAAGCATCGGATATTTGTGCTCCACCTGGACAAAGTCCTTGTTGATGTCGCTGCCCACGCGCATGCTCGGCGAAGTGGGATCGAAATGTTCCGGATGCCGGGCTTCCAGATCCTGCAGTTCCCGCATCAGCTTGTCGAACTCCTGATCGGAGATGACGGGCGCATTCAGTATATAGTAGTTGTGGTTATGGCGATGTAATTCTTCTCGCAGCTGGTCTATTCTTTCTGTTTCGGTCATGATATTCAAAAATGAGTTTCCTGCAAAAATAGCAAAAATGTGCGGGAGGGCGATGTGGGTAAGGCAGAATATTCGTACTTTTGCAAAAAATAACAAGCCAGTATGAGAATAGATATTATAACCGTTTTGCCGGAAATGATCGAGGGATTTTTCAATTATTCCATCATGAGCCGTGCACAGAAAAAAGGGATTGCAGAGTTTCACATTCATAACCTGCGCGACTATGCTTACGACCGTTATCGGAAGGTGGATGATTACCCCTTCGGAGGATGTGCGGGAATGGTAATGAAAATTGAACCCATTGACCGCTGTATCTCGGCACTGAAAGCCGAACGGCACTATGACGAGGTGATCTTTACGACTCCCGACGGGGAGCAGTTTAACCAGAAGATGGCGAATACGCTTTCCATGAGTCAGAACCTGATTATCCTCTGCGGTCATTTCAAGGGGATCGACTATCGTATCCGTGAACATTTCATCACGAAAGAGATCAGTATCGGTGACTATGTACTGACCGGCGGAGAGCTGGCAGCTGCTGTGATTGCTGACTCGATCGTCCGTATCATTCCGGGAGTGATCTCTGATGAGCAGTCGGCTTTGTCAGATTCTTTCCAGGACAATCTGCTGGCTCCTCCGGTTTATACGCGCCCGGCAGAATACAACGGATGGAAGGTGCCTGATGTGCTTTTGTCCGGCCATGAAGCGAAGATCCGGGAGTGGGAATTCCAGCAGTCTCTGGAACGGACGCAGCGTCTCCGCCCCGATTTGCTGGAAGGAAAATAATTGACAATACGGATTCCCGGAGGTTCCGGAAAGATCGGATGACTCTTTCTCCCTCCGGAAAAAAGTTCACCGGCATACCGGTTGTCCCGAAAAAGGAGCAACGGTATGCCGGTGATTTTATACTCGGTCTGATGTAAAGATAATTCTTAATGGATTACACTTCCAGTGCACCGATAATGTCGCGTACGGAACTGTATCCGTGACGGTCCAGATAGTCGTTGATACCTTCTGCCACTTTCACGGTAACAGCCGGATCGATGAAGTTGGCCGTTCCGATCTGGATGGCACTGGCGCCGGCCAGCAGGAACTCTACGGCATCTTTCCAGTTCATGATTCCTCCCAGTCCGATTACCGGAATCTGTACGGCTTTGGCTACCTGCCATACCATGCGCAGGGCAATTGGTTTTACAGCAGCACCGCTCATTCCGCCGGTGACGGTGGAGAGGATGGGCTTGCGTTTTTCGGCATCAATGGCCATACCCAGCAAGGTGTTGATCAGTGAAACGCTGTCAGCTCCGGCTCCTTCAGCCGCCCGTGCGATTTCCGTGATGTCGGTTACGTTGGGTGACAGTTTTACGATCAGAGTCTTGTGGTACACCTTACGCACGGCACTGACTACTTCGGCTGCTCCCTTGGCTGTGACTCCGAATGCCATACCTCCCTGTTTTACATTCGGACATGAGATATTCAGCTCAATGGCAGGAATATGGTCCAGCTCGTTGATGATGCTGGCAGTTTCGGCATAGTCTTCCACTTGTGAACCGGATACGTTTACAATCATATTGGTCCGGATATCTTTAATTTGCGGGTAAATGTGGTCTACAAAGTAGTGTACACCCTTATTCTGCAATCCTACGGCGTTCAGCATTCCCATAGGAGTTTCTGCCATACGGGGATAAGGATTTCCCTCGCGGTGATGCAGGGTTGTGCCTTTTACAATGATACCGCCGATCTTTTCCAGATCTACAAAGTCCTGGAATTCCAGTCCGTATCCGAATGTACCTGATGCGGTCATCACCGGATTTGACATTTCCAATTTACCGATGTTTATACTTAAATCTGCCATAATAATTTCTTGATATTAAAAACCGGACCTTCTTTACATACACACACATGACCTTCGTCTGTCTTTTCCACGCAGCAGAGGCAAGCTCCTACACCACAGGCCATTGTATTCTCCAGAGAGACTTCGCATTCAATGTTGTGTGCCTTGGCATATTTGGCCACAGCCATCATCATCGGCTTGGGACCGCAGGTATAAATCATGTCAAACTGGTTGTTGGCCAGTACGCTGTGCATGGTTACATAACCTTTTTCACCCATGCTTCCGTCTTCTGTTGTGGTGTGAACCTCTCCGAAAGCAGCAAACTGGTCTAACTGCAACAGATCGTTCTTGGAGCGTGCACCCAGCAGGAATGTAGGCTTGCAGCCTGCCTTGAGCAAGGCTTCGCCCAGATAGAGCATCGGTGCTGTACCTACGCCACCTCCGATAAGCAGTACTTTCTTCTCCGGTGATTCCGGCATGGAGAAACCGTTGCCCAAAGGCAGTACGACATTGACCGTATCGCCTTTTTGTACGGTAGCCAGTTTCTGGGTTCCGTCGCCGACCAGCTGTACAAGGAACCATACTTCATTGGTCTTTCTGTCTACATAGTTAATAGAAATGGGACGTCTCAGGAAGGTTGTAGGCGAGCCGTCCACGCGGATCTCCGCAAATTGTCCCGGAAGCATTTCGGGAAGCGGATCTGATTGAGTTAACTTGATCAGAACATAGTTCGCATGCAAGCGAATGTTCTCTGTGACCGTTAAATCTAATACGTATTTTTTCATAAAAGTTAGGGTAAATTCATTCTCCTTGCAAAGATAACGAATTTACCCTAAAATACCGGCAAAAGCTGGCCGAGGTTTATGACACCGGATTATTTTTCCGGTTTGAACACTTCATATGTCCCATTATCGAAGAAAATTCTTATTTCAGTAATTTTCGGATGAGGCTTTTCGATGTGCTTAACTTCCTCTCTTACAATTTCTTTAGGTACATAAACCGGACTTCCTGATGGGTTTTCCTTGCGAAAATCTGCGCCGGCCGGCTCTTCGGCCGGAATTTCTCGATTCTCAGGCGTCTGAGTGAACAGATTGACATGACTGATTGGGGAAGTTGTCTCTTCCATTTCTCCGTCACCATACAAAAGCCAGTTTAAGTTTATATATGGACATGCTTTATGGATACGCATAACTACCTCAAGGCTAGGTTTGTTGCGTCCGCTGAATATGTGGGACAAGGATGAGGTGGAAATGCCCAGTTTCTCGGCAAACTCTACATTGGAGAGGCCTTCTTTCTGCATGATTTGAAGAATTCGATCTTTCATTTACAAATGGATTTATGTGTTACAAAGGTAAGAATTACTTTTCACAAAAACAAATTTACATATCTATTTGTTTATAATTACAAATGGAATAAATCTTATACGTCTGTATTTATATAGGATGAATACAATTGTAAAAGGCTTCTTGTATGCCTCTCTAATAACTTTAATTATTAGATATAAAATATTGGTTTATAGCGGTATCTGTCTAGATATGTTGTTATTTCCATCTGTATGTGACGCAATAGGTGTCTGTAAAGTGTTTTAGTTAAAGCTGACTTTCGGTATATTTTACTTAATTGTACTGGTTATCTGTTGTTTATAAGTCAAAAATGTTGATCTATAAATATACATGTACAATTATATTTGTAACGTTTAGACTTGTAAATATGATCTTTCTACCTGTAATACAGTACTTTTACTTTTGTAATATCAATTAGAAAAATAAACATTCCTCCCCTATTACAGTTGTAATATTCCATTTGTAATAACTGATGTTTTACAATTGGATAGAATTCTCTATAAAAAGACTGAGATGGTTTTTACTCATGTGATTTATGCAGGTTCTCTTCTGCTCTTGCGTACATCTGTTTATCCTGATGACTCTTCACCTTATCGGGAGAAAAAGAAAAATCACTGAGATTTTAAAAATCGTGCACGACTCTTCGGTTGGCTGCAAATTTTAAAATCTCAGTGATTTGGGAAGTATTCTGTTTTCCGGAGGAACAGACGGGGCCTGGAGGATTTAATGAAGGATAAAGTAGACCAGTTCACGCAGGAGTTCCCCGTCCGGAGTGGACGGATTGTCTATGCCTTTAGACTTCGCATCACAGGTGCGGATGGCTCCGATAATCTGCATAACTTTGACCCCTGTATATTTGCGCATGCCTGCCATGTAGTCTTTGGCCTGCCAGGGTGAGCGAAGTCCCAGCTGACTGGCAATTCCCTGGTCGGATTTGTCGGGTGTATAGTAAGCCAGCATCAGGTTGGAAAAGAAATTAAAGAGTACGGCCAGCGTGACCTGCAAAGGGTTATTCTTGGGATTATCTTCAAAATATTTTACTATCTGATTTGCCTTGAACACATCCTTTTCAATCAGGGCATTCCTTAATTCGAAATTGTTATAATCTTTACTGATGCCGATGTTCCGTTCAATCTGTTCGGCTGTAATCCGTTTTTGTCCGGCCGGAAGAGTGATAATTAATTTTTCCAATTCACCTGCCATCCGGTTCAAATCTGTTCCGACAAATTCGGCCATCATCTCTGATGCCTTCGGTTCAATTTCCACCTGTTTGCGCTTCAGATAGGATGAAATAAATCCGGGCAGCTGCGTATCTTTCAGCTTCTTGGATTCAAATAATACTCCGGCTTTTTCCAGTTCGGCTGTAATCTTTTTTCGCCTGTCCAGAGTTCCGTGCTTGTAGCACATTACTAAGATGGTTGAGCTCATCGGCTTCTGCAGATAGTGAATCAGCTCATCCAGATTCTTAAGATTCTGGGCTTCCCTGACGATGACAACCTGGTATTTCGACATCATCGGATAGCGTCTGGCAGCATTGATAATCGATACGATATCGGTATCTGATCCGTACAGAAGCGTCAGATTAAACTCTTTTTCTGTTTCTGTCAGGACGGTATCCATGATGTAATCAGAGATCCGGTCGATGTAATAATCTTCTTCTCCCATCAGGAAATAGACGGGAGAATAGATCTTGTTTTTCAGGTTGCGGGCTATCTCTTCGTATGTAGTTTCTTTCGCCATAATGGTAAAATTACCAGTCAAATTTCAAGTGTTTAACGGTCTTCTTTTCATCAATGATCATACGCAGGGCATCGATACCGATCTCTACGTGTTCGTGTACAAAACGCTGGGTGACCATGGTATCACTCTGCTCTGTCTTTACACCTTCCGGAATCATGGGCTGGTCGGAAACCAGCAGCAAGGCTCCTGTCGGGATATGGTTGGCAAAGCCGGTAGTAAATAAGGTAGCGGTTTCCATATCGACTGCCATGGCTCTTGTCTTTAGCAGGTATTTCTTGAACTCCTCGTCGTGTTCCCAGATGCGCCGGTTGGTTGTATAGACGGTTCCTGTCCAGTAGTCGCGGGAGTGGTCACGGATGGATGACGACACGGCTCTCTGCAACATAAAAGCCGGCAAGGCAGGAACCTCAGGCGGATAGTAATCATTGGAAGTTCCTTCTCCACGGATGGCTGCAATGGGCAGGATCAGATCACCGATCTGGTTTTTTCTGTCAATTCCCCCGCATTTACCCAGGAACAGGCATGCCTTGGGATGTATGGCACTCAGCAGGTCCATGATGATGGCTGCATTGGGGCTTCCCATACCGAAATTGATGATGGTAATTCCTTCTGCGTGTGCAGAAGTCATGTTGGCGTCACGTCCCAGAATAGGCACATTGAACCGTTCTGCAAAAATCTCGACATATTTGTTGAAGTTCGTCAGCAGGATATATTCGCCGAAGTCTTCCAGTTTCCGTTTGGTGTAACGAGGCAGCCAGTTGGCTACGATTTCTTCTTTTGTTTTCATAAGATTCCAGAATTTGTGTTGCTAAATAGGAATATATCAGAAATGCTTCCGGGAAGAAACAACTTTCTGTAAACGCAAATGTACAATAATAATGCAGACAGCAAAAGGAAAGTTGACATTTTCTCATGCAGGAAGTCTCCGGATTGTGGAAAGTATTCAGGCTTTTATGCACTTTTGAGAAAATGAAGTATCTTTGCGTTGTAATAGAAAAACGCCTATGTTTGCATTGAACCTGCCTGCTTTTGATGCCAGAATTACCCAGCGGAACGGTAAAAACGTGATATTTGATGTGATCCGCCGCCGTTATGTTGCCCTGACCCCGGAGGAATGGGTACGCCAGCACTTTACCCATTTTCTGCTGAAAGAAAAAGGATATCCCCAGGGATTGCTGGCCAATGAAGTGCAGATTAACCTGAACGGTACCCGCAAACGTTGTGATACGGTGTTGTATAACCGTGATCTGACAGCTCGGATGATTGTGGAATACAAGGCTCCTACCGTAGAGATTACTCAGGCTGTATTTGATCAGATTACCCGCTATAACATGGTGCTTAAGGTGGATTATCTGATTGTCAGCAACGGACTGAATCATTACTGTTGCCGGATGGACTATGCGAACCAGACCTATGTTTTTCTTCCGGGAATCCCTCATTATACAGAACTGTGAACCTCTTGTCTGATATGGACAGAGGTATGTAATTCGTAACCAGAATATGAAAAAGGAAGTTACCATAAAAGATATAGCAAAGGAATTGGGAATACACCATGCTACGGTTTCGCGTGCATTGCAGGGAAGCACAAAGGTCAATGAGAATACCAGGAACATGATCCTGCAGGCAGCCAGGGAAATGGGATATACTCCCAATATTTTAGCCCAGAACTTCCGGAACGGAAAAACGAAAGTCATATCTTTCATCATACCTGATCTGAAGCATCATTTCTTTTCCAGAATCATTTCGATGATTACTGAAATGGCACGGGAAAAAGGGTTCATGATCATGATCTTCCAGTCGAATGACGATCCCAACGTCGAGAAAGATATCATAAATTCCCTGATCAGCCTGCGTGTTGCAGGAGTGGCTGCCTCCGTTGGTCTGAGGACATCCTCTACCGAGCATTTTGACAGGTTGACCGAAGAGAACATTCCGCTGGTTTATTTCGATCGTGTTCCGAAGGAGACTGTCTGCTCTACGATTGTGCTGGATAACGGAAAGGCAATGAAGCAGGTGGTAGACAGGCTGGTAGAACTGGGGAAAAAGAAAATTGCATATATATCGTATGACGGATATACTCAGATATTCGAAGACCGGTTGAAGGCTTACTTTCAGTCTGTCCGTGAGGCAGGACTTTCTTATGAGAAATGTGTTCCTGCCGGACAGATATTTATAGCTGACGGTTATAAATCGGCTTCTATTCTATTCAGTTCCTCCGAAAGACCGGATGCGATTGTCTGCATAAATGATGAGGTCGCCATTGGGGTTATCAAATATCTGAAAGAGCATGGCGTTTCTGTTCCGGATGAGGTTGCTGTCGTAGGATTTGATGACAATCCCATGGGACTTGTATGCGATCCGGAACTGACAACCTTATCCCCTTCAATAGATCTTCTGTCGGAATCGTTGCTGAATCTGTTGCTGCGTGAAATCGAATCCGGAGAAAATATCAAGGAAGATATCGTGTTGCCTCTGGAATTGCAGGAAAGAGGAAGTATATAATCCAAAGTGTTTAATTCTTATTTTATATTTTGCAAATATGAAAAATATGTCTACTTTTGTAATGCACACGTGTGCACAACTAAGAGAAAAAGGATAGAATAAATTCTTTGTAACTTATAATCAACTAATTAAATAAAACACCATGAAAAAAACGATTTTAACAGGTGCCATGCTTGCCTTATCAAGCTTTTGCTGGGGAACGGACATTCATTCCGATAATTTTAAGGAGTTATGTAACATTTATGCTGCTGCAACTCGTGCACTCAATGAGATGCATTCAGCTGCCGACTGGGAACAAACCCAGAAAGTGCTGGCTGAATTGCAGAAGAAATGTCAGAATGATCCTTCCCTGCAAGCTGTATTGCAATTAACCTATCCTACTTGTCCGAAAGAACTGAAAGACAGCTATGAAGGTGCCCTGAAGGAGCAACTCGAAATGAAGGATGCTGTCAAGCGCTTGTCTATGGCAGGAACTTTACAGGCTGAAAACATATCTACTACTATCAATGGTTTTGTAAAGGCTGTCTATCTGCAGGAACTGGTATACGATGAGCGCAGAGGCAATGAAGGAGCTCCGTATGAGACAAAGGAGCAGCGCGATGCCCGAATGAAATGGTGGAGAGACGGCAAGTTCGGTATGTTTATCCATTATGGTCTTTATTCAGGACTTGCAGGAGAATTCCAGGGGAAAAAATATGAAGGATGTGTGGAATGGATTCAGATGCAGTCTGGCGCCGATTTTGATACTTATAAGAAAGAAGCTCTTCCCCGCTTCAATCCACAGAGCGGTATGGCTGAACAATGGGTCAAACTGGCCAAGGAAGCAGGCTGTACCTACACTGTACTGACAAGCAGACATCACGAGGGATTCAATATGTTCAATACTCCCGAATATGATTTTAATGTGGTGAATCTGAAAGGAATTGATATCGCCAGGGAGTATTCCGAGGCATGTAAGAAGTATGACATGAAGGCCGGTTATTATGTGTCTCTGCTGGACTGGAATCATCCGGATTATGATCCCAGCGGATCGGGTATCTCCTATCCTGCCGGAAACTATGAAGCCGAGAAACAGGGGAAACGTCATTTCGGTAACCACGAAAAATACAAAGAATACTTGTTCACGATCTTCAATGAATTGATCAACCAGTATAAGGTAGATCTGGTATGGTGGGATTTCAGCCAGCCTAAATTTCAGGGAGACTATGCGTGGGGAGCTACTCGTCTGATGAAAGCCTTGTTTGACAAATACCCCAAAGCTATTCAGAATAACCGTCTTTATCATTCGGACAATCACCTGAGTGAAGGAGGTATCAAGGTGACTCCAACCTGGAAGGGGGACTACTCTACTGCAGAACATCATATCCCTGCTAATGGAATTGATGGAGACTGGGAAGCATGTCAGACGCTGAACGGAACATGGGGATATTCTGCGGATAACCAGAAATGGAAAACCTCTGAGGAGCTGATACATGAATTGGTTGATGTGGTCAGCCGGGGAGGAAACTTCCTGTTGAATATCGGTCCCAAGAGTGACGGATCAATACCTGAAGAAAGCATCAGACTCTTTAAGGAAATCGGTAAATGGATGAAAACCAATGGAGAAGCCATCTATGGAACTCGCGCAAATCCTTTTGATAAAGAATTTGAATGGGGACGGATTACCCGCAAAGGAGATGACAGACTGTACCTTATTATGTATGGCAAACCGGAAAGTGGAAAAATTGAACTGCCCTGTACCTTTGACAAAGGCAAGGTTAAGGCAAGTATGCTTCATGGCAACAAAGCAGTAAAGGTGGAACAGGATGCCGAACGTAATATGTGCGTCATAGATGTCAGTTCAGTCCAGTTCAACGAACCTGCTACGGTCGTGGAATTACAGGGTAAATGGAGCCTGTAATCTCTTCGTTAATCGTTGAAAAGTTTCCGTTAGTCTATTCTATTTTTCAGTTTGAAGTGGAGATTCCCGTGAAATTCCCAATCCGGAAAAGACGGCCAGAAAAGAAGCAGAACATCTTAAAAAAGAACTGGATCTGACGGAAAAACAGTACAAAAAAGTCTATAAATTGCTCTTGAAAGAGCAGCGGGAATTGTTTGAGAAGCGTTTCCAACGTCCTGAAATGCCGGGAGGAATGCCGGGAAGAGGTCCTCGTCCTCACGATGGAGGAATGCCGCCTATGGGAGGTCCGCGTCCTGAAGGAGAAGGAATGAGAGGCATACCAATGGGTGCAGGCCCGAAGGAAAAACAGGAAGATCTTCAGAAACGTATCGAGAAAAAGAACAAGAAAATGAAGAAGATTCTGACAGAAGCCCAGTATGATCAGTGGTTGGGAATGAAGCAGAAACCACTCCCCGAGCCTCCTAAACCTGAAGAGGTTCCTTCAGAGGAAAAATGATTTCCCAGATAGCGTCCGGGAGATAAAAAATTCCCCGTGTAGTCCGGAATATCCGGAAGACACGGGGAATTTCTTTCTAAAGGATCGAGCTTGAGAACAAGCAATGATTATTTAGTTTTGATCTTTGTTTCCAGTTGCTTTTCAGCGACTACGCCTGCCAGTTCCGGGTCGATCATGATTCGTCCGCAATATTCGCATACGATAATTTTCTTGCGCATACGGATATCCAGCTGTTTCTGAGGCGGAATCTTGTTGAAGCAACCACCACAGGCATCACGCTGTACATAAGTGATACCCAGACCATTTCTGGAATTCTTACGGATACGCTTGAAAGCCTGCAACAGACGCGGTTCGATCATTGTTTCCAGGTTTTTGGCTTTTTCTCTCAGCTTTTCTTCTTCCTGTTTGGTCTCAGAGATGATTTCGTCCAGTTCGTTTTTCTTGATTTCCAGGTCTTTCTGGCGTTCTTCCAGAGTCTGGTTGCTCTTTTCGATTTCTTCTTCCTTAGCTTTGATAGAAGCTGTGTATTCGCGGATACGTTTTTCGCACAGTTCTACTTCCAGGCTCTGGAATTCAATTTCTTTAGTCAGCACGTCGTATTCGCGGTTGTTGCGTACGTTATCCTGCTGGTTCTTATATTTTTCGATAGAAGCTTTGGCAGTTTCGATTTCGATCTTTTTGCTGGCTACTGAGGACTTCAGTTCTTCAATTTCGCCTTTGATTTTTTCGATACGGGTACTCAAACCGGTAACTTCGTCTTCCAAATCCTGCACTTCCAGAGGCAACTCCCCTCTCAGTGTCTTGATTTTGTCGATTTCAGACAACATGGTCTGCAATTGATACAAAGTTTTCAGCTTCTGTTCTACGCTCATTTCCGTAGGATCTTTCTTTGCTTCTTTTGCCATAATCTTACAAATATTTAATGGGATTTGTATTGACACGGGTCATCTGTACTTCCAGTGCCGGAAACATTTCCCTTAGGATTGAATAAAATATTTCTTTTGTATATTGTTCACTTTCATAATGTCCTATCTCCGCAATCAGGATGCTGTGTTCATAACTGAAATAATCGTGGTATTTCACTTCACCGGTGATGAACACATCTGCCCGTTGGCTGACCGCTTTCGGCAGGAGAAAAGCACCGGCTCCTCCACATAGGGCCACCGTCTGGATCAGTCGTCCGTTGAGGCGGGAATGTTTCACACATCCTACTTCGAATGTCTTCTTGATCCGTTTCAGGAAATCGGTTTCTGTTTCCGGCTCTTTCAGTTCTCCGATGATTCCGGACCCTACCTGATTCCACGTATTGGCCAGAGGATAAAAGTCATAGGCCGGTTCTTCGTAAGGATGAACAGCCAGCAGGGCTTTCGTGACAGCACTTCGCAGATAGGCAGGCAGGATTGTTTCAATCCGGGTTTCAGGTTCCTTGTGAAGTTCACCGATCTTGCCGCAATAGGGATGTGTTCCCTCCTGTGCTCTGAAAGTCCCTTCCCCTTCCACATTGTAGCTGCATGCATCATAGTTGCCGATACATCCGCAACCGGCTTCGAAAAGAGCCTGACGGACAATGCCGGCCATTTTTGCCGGTACGAAAGTGACCAGCTTGAGCAATGCGTTTTCTTTCGGGTCAAGGATACGGATGTTCTGCAGTCCGATCTTTTCGGCTATCTTGTAGTTTACTCCCTGAGGAGCGTTGTCCAGATTGGTATGCATGGAGAAGATCGTGATGTCATTCTTGATGGCTTTCATGATACAGCGTTCCACGTAATCCTTTCCGGTGATGGATTTATACCCTTTAAAGATCAGCGGATGATGTGACACGATGAGGTTATATCCCAGTGTGACAGCTTCATCCACAACAGCTTCCGTTACGTCCAGACACAACAAAGCCCCTGTAGCTTCCGCGTCTGTCAATCCGATTTGCAGTCCGGCATTGTCGAATCCGTCCTGCAAAGGCAGAGGCGCGAACATCTCAAGGGCATTTACAATTTCCTTAATTTTCATGATTCGCGAAAATAACTTGTGCAAAGATAAGCAAAAGTTGGGAAATAATCGAAATTTTACACTGATTTCCGTGTTTTTATCTTGAGTTTCCGTTTACCAGCAGCCATGTACCAGACATCTTCATGCCAGGCCGGGAAAACTATAGTTCGATCAGTTCCAGATCATCCGGGACGAAGATGCTTCCTTTGAAGTGCTTGCCCGCTTCTTCGGTATATTTCATTTTACGCGTTTCCAGGGTTTTGTCTTCTGTGTGGTAAAGCAGCAGGTGTTTCACATTCAGCTGGGCGGCCAGTCTTCCGGCATCGAGAGCTGTGCTGTGATGTTTCTCATAAGGTTTGAAACGTTCCCGGTCTTCATAGAGACAGAAGGCTTCACATAATAACCAGTCCGCTCCTTCCACATAGTTTCGGTTGGTTTCATTGTAGGGTTCGTCTCCCAGACAGGTCAGAATCTGATGGTCCGGTAAAATAGCCCGGAAACCGAATTGCTTTTCTTTAGTAGACAGGATGTCAAAGCATTGCAGTTTCATGCCGGCGGCTTCCAGTGCATCCCCGTCTTTTACTTCACAAAGCAGAATGCGCTCTCCCAGGCAAGCTACGATTTTTCCGGGTAAAGTCATCCGGCATATCCAGTCAATGACCTGTATGGCTTTATCATGGGCATATACCCGAAAGATACCTTCGTATTTCCCCTGTTGCATGTGTTGGGCAATCGTGCGGATTATCCAGATGACTCCAAGTATATGGTCGGTATGTGCGTGAGTAACAAACAGGTTGTGAATGTCAGAAATGGCAATCCCTGCTTTTTCCAGCTGAATTAGGATGCCATTGCCCCCTCCGGCATCAACCAGCAGAGTTCCCTGAGAGGTGCGTAATGCAAAACATGTGTTATAACAACGGGTGACGGCGGCATTTCCCGTACCCAGCATGATCAGTTCATTTTTCTTATTTTCCATTTTCAAGAAGTTGTGGATTTGTTTTATTTTGCAAAGGTAGCAAAGATTTGCGACAGTCTTCTTTCCTGCGGATGAAGCCGGTGAAAAATATTCAGGTAAAAAGGAAGGAGAAAAACGTATACCTGTTATCTTTGCGCGGAATTTAAAAAATGTATCTGGACTTTATGTATTTGAGTGCGAGGAATAAGGAGACCTGGTTTCACCTGATTGCCATTCTGACGGTCAGTATCTGGGGATCTACTTTTATTGCGACAAAATCATTGATTAATCACGGACTGACTCCCGTTGAAATCTTTACTTACCGTTTTTCACTGGCCTATGTATGCTTGCTTGCCGTCTGCCATCGGAAAATGCTGGCTAACAGCTGGCGTGACGAAGGTTTCTTTTTGCTGGCAGGACTGACCGGCGGATCACTCTATTTTATATCAGAGAATTCTGCTTTGGAGATTACCATGGCCTCCAATGTATCTCTGATTGTCTGTACCACTCCGGTGCTGACTGTACTGTTGTCCAGTCTCTTTTTCCGGGAGAAACTGCGGAAAGGATTTGTCATAGGCTCGCTGGTCGCTTTGTCCGGTGTTGCCCTGGTTGTATTCAATGGAAGCGTACTTCTGAAATTGAATCCTTTGGGCGATTGTCTGACTTTGGTTGCAGCTCTTTCCTGGGCCTTTTATAGTTTGATACTTCGTCGGATGGGCAACCGCTACTCTACCCTGTTCATTACCCGTAAAGTTTTCTTTTATGGTCTGCTCACTCTGTTCCTTTATTTGCCCTTTGTCTCTTCTTCTTTCCATCCTGACCGTTTGTGGCTTCCGGCAGTTTATATCAATCTGTTGTTTTTGGGCATTGTGGCTTCCATGCTTTGTTATATCTCCTGGAACGCCTGTGTACGGATAATCGGAGCTTCAAGGGCTTCCAACTACCTGTATATAAATCCGCTTGTGGCAGTTTGGGCTTCCCATGTATTTCTTTCCGAACCGATTACATCAACAGCTTTATTGGGAGCAGTGTTGATTCTGGGCGGAGTCTATATGGTGGAGCGGTTGTAGATAAACAATATACAGATTTGATATACCCTCTGTACCAAAACATTCTAGCTGATTTCCTTTGCTTTTAATTGTTTATTATTTGTCTATCTGACTTTCTGTGAATGGGTCTGCACGATGTCCCATCAGATCAATTCTGGCGTAAGCGTCATCAAATTCTTCCATTTCGTAGGGCGTCAGCCGGACAGAGGCTGCATCAAGGAAATCGTCCAGATGGTCGGGATTAGTCGTTCCTGGTATGGGCACTATCCATGGTTTGCGTGAGAGCATCCATATTAAGGCAAACTGTGCAGGGGTGACACCTTTGTGCTTTGCCCATTCCTCTACAAGATAGACCAACGGCATGTTGTGCTTGAGGGCTTCCGGCTGGAATTGTGGAAGGTTGTACCGCCTGTCCCCTTTTTGAAAACGACTGTTCTCGTTGATAATGCCTGTGAGAAATGCACGGCCCAACGGACAATATGGAACAAAACCGATGCCTAATTCCTGAAGTGTGGAAAATATTTTTGTTTCCGGTTCTCGCCACCAAATGGCGTATTCACTCTGTACTGCGGAAAGCGGGCATACGCTGTGCGCCCTGCGTATGGAGCGGGCACTCGCCTCGGACAGACCCCAATGCAGCACTTTACCCTCTTGCATCAGGTCTTTTACTACGCCTGCCACATCTTCCATCGGAACATTCGGATCTACCCGGTGCTGGTACAGCAGGTCAATATGGTCGGTCCGCAATCGTTTTAATGAACCTTCCACAGCACGGCGGATATGGTCCGGGCGGCTGTTTAAGACTGTCGGTTGTCCTTCTTCTACTCCGAAACCGAACTTTGTTTCGATCTTTACCTTATCACGGAAAGGTGCAACGGCTTCACCTACCCATTCCTCGCTTGTATAAGGTCCGTAAACTTCCGCCGTATCAAACAATGTAACTCCTTTGTCGTATGCGCGGCGGATAAGGGCTATCATTTCTTTCTTATCGTATTTGCCACCGTAATAACCTACCATTGGCAGGCATCCCAAGCCTATGGCAGAAACTTCCATTCCACCTAAATTGCGATGCTCCATACTCTTGCCTGGTTCTCTTGTTTCATTTCTTTTTGCAGGTGGTGTTGCGGCAAATATCTGCTCAAGGTTTGTCATTGTCCAGGTTGTCGCCAATGCGTAAGCGGATGCCTGTTTCAGAAAGCTTCTTCGGTCCATTTTGTTGCTTTTTAAAGTTCGTTTTTTTTAAAATCTTTTGTCAGTCCTCTTAATATTTCCATCTCATTTTCTTCCAGAATGAATGAGTTCGTTTTTTCATTCGTATTCTGTGTCATACCATTCTGTGCGAGAAAGCATTGCATGATTTCTTTCGGGGTGCAATGGTAACGTTCTGCCAGAAAATCAATGATTTCGTCCTCATATACATCTGTAGGAATATCAGGTAATCTGTTCATCATTCTCTTTTTTATTTGACAGAACAAAGTTACCGGCTCTGCCGGAGGTGTATGTAACGATAAGTGGGAGGTTTGTGCCTTTTTTACTGATTTTGCATGATGTTATTCATCGATATGGCGGAAAAACACTATTTTTGTTCCTGTTGAAACTCAAAGAGAAGAACTATGGCAAAGATTATGAAAATCAGGAATGTAGGAGATTACAGCCATTACGTCGGATGCGAGAACCGGCATCCGCTGGTCTGTGTTATCGATTATGCGGAAGTATCTCCTGTGCGCCATTGCCTGAATAATTACAGTATCTATGGAATTTTCTTTCATGATGAGGCAGAAATAGACTTGTCTTACGGTTGCGGCAAGTATGATTATAAGAAAGGTACGGTTATCTGTGTGGCTCCCGGACAGATAGGTGGCAAGGAAGACAATGGCGAGGAGGTGATGCTGACGGGCTGGGCACTGCTTTTCCATCCTGACTTGTTGCACGGTACTCGGCTCGAAAAGTCCATCAAAAATTATTCTTTCTTTGATTATCGCATAAACGAAGCCCTTCATATGACTGATGAGGAACACGATATTCTATCTTCATTGATGCGGCAGATACGTGAGGAACTGCAAAAGAAACGCGATGAATTGCAGGATTCTATTGTAGTGGGATATATCGAACTGGTACTGAACTTCTGTCAGCGCTTCTACAACCGGCAGTTCATTACCCGAAAATTGGAGAACTCAGATGTATTGACAAGGTTCAACGACCTGTTGCAGCACTATTTTGATGAAAAGCAGCAACTGGCACTCGGCTTGCCTACCGTGCAGTATTGCGCTGACAAGCTTTGTATGTCGGCCAATTATTTCGGTGATATGTTCAGGAAAATGACGGGTAGTACGGCAAGCGAACACATACGCAAATATGTCATTCAGCTTGCTAAAAATGAACTTGCTTCCGGTACGCCCATCGCGCAAGTGGCTTATGAGTTGGGATTCGAGTATTCCCAGCACTTTAGCCGGATGTTTAAGAAACAGACAGGCATGACTCCCTCTCAATATTGCGAGAGTTTACGCAAGTAATAGCTGCACAGTATTTCATTAATGAAAGACCCATCACTGACAGGCAGTCAATGACGGGTCTTTTTTCTTCATATCATGTTGATTAATAAGCGCGGGCAAACAATACGCGGCGGGCAGACGGTTTTCCTGTAACCATATCCACACCCGGAGTCAGGCTTTCTTCATCAGCTTCGAAAGGCAGACAGCGGATTGTAGCTTTGGTTTCTTCCTTGATACGGTCTTCTGTTTCCGGAGTTCCGTCCCAGTGAGCAAGGATAAAGCCACCCTTTTCGATCTGTTCCTTGAACTCTTCGTATGTATCCACTTTGTAAATATGAGCATTCCGATAGTTCAGAGCCTTCTGGTAGATATTATTCTGAATGTCTTCCAACAGGTTCTTTACATATTCTTCAATGCCTTCGCAGGTACGGGTTTCTTTTTCCAGCGTGTCGCGGCGCATGATTTCCATCGTGTTGTTTTCCAGATCGCGGCCACCCATCACCAGACGTACAGGTACACCCTTCAATTCATAGTCAGCAAACTTGAATCCCGGACGTTTGTTGTCTGCATTGTCGTATTTCACTGAAATGCCCAATTCACGCAGTTTGGCAACAATGCCTTCAACCTTGGCATCGATTTGCTTCAGCTGTTCGTCGTTCTTGTAGATCGGAACGATAACTACCTGGATCGGAGCCAGATGCGGAGGCAATACCAGACCATTGTCATCAGAATGAGTCATGATAAGAGCACCCATCAGACGGGTAGATACACCCCATGAAGTAGCCCATACATAATCAAGCTTGTTGTTCTTGTCTACGAACTGTACATTGAATGCCTTAGCGAAGTTCTGTCCCAGGAAATGAGAAGTACCACATTGCAGTGCCTTTCCGTCCTGCATCAGACCTTCGATCGTATAAGTATCAAGTGCACCGGCGAAACGTTCGTTGGCGGATTTTACACCTTTGATAACCGGAACGGCCATATATTTTTCAGCGAAGTCACCATATACGTGCAGCATCTTCTGAGCTTCAGCTTCAGCTTCTTCACGGGTAGCATGGGCTGTATGTCCTTCCTGCCACAGGAATTCAGCTGTACGGAGGAACAGACGGGTACGCATTTCCCACCGCATGACGTTGGCCCACTGGTTGCACAGGATGGGGAGATCACGGTATGAGTTGATCCAGTTCTTGTAAGTACTCCAGATAATGGTTTCTGAAGTCGGACGGATGATCAGTTCTTCTTCCAGTTTGGCAGCTGGATCGACAATTACTCCTGAACCATCTTCTGCATTTTTCAGACGATAGTGGGTGACTACGGCACATTCCTTGGCAAAACCTTCTACATGTTCTGCTTCGCGGCTCAAATATGATTTTGGAATCAGCAACGGGAAATAAGCGTTCACGTGTCCGGTTGCCTTGAACATATCGTCCAATATGCGTTGCATCTTCTCCCAGATAGCATATCCGTAAGGCTTGATGACCATGCATCCGCGTACGGGAGACTGCTCGGCCAGATCAGCTTTTACAACCAGGTCATTATACCATTGTGAATAGTTTTCACTTCTTTTGGTAAGGTCTTTTAATTCTTTTGCCATAACTATTATGCGGTTATATTTTATATAGACTTTGTTTTGAGACTGCAAAAATACACAAAAACCTACGATTTCCATCTTTGTACAGGATAAAAATCGAAAGAAAAACGTTTCGGCGTGTTCATTCAAACGTCTAATTGTTTTAGTGAACACGCCGAAACGTTTTTAAAAAAGACCGGGCCTTCTGCAATATTGCTCATTTTGCAGTTGATTATTGGATGCCATTATTTGTCTTAACCCGGTACAGATATAAGGAAAAACCTTCTGAAGGAGAAAATGTCAGAGCATACAGCTCGGATGGATTGCCTGGATAGCAAGATAATTTGAAGATTCGCTTGTCTGTCTTATATCGTATCAGACCTTTTCCGTTCCAGTCGAATACGGAAATATTGTTCAGTTTGTTGGGGTCTGGGTCACCGATCAAAACGCTATAGATTACATCATCGGTGGCACTCATAGCTGAAAAGCCATATTTCATGTCCTTTTCCGGAATCAGGTCGCCGGAACTGAAAGAAACCGAAGGCTCGTAAAACCGGTATACATCCGACAGTGATATGGATGAATCAGACAAGTGGAATATCTCAAGGATACCACCATATAATGTACCTGTTGCCATTTTATCTTTAGACGGAGAAAAACAGATTTGAGGAAAAAGGAATACTTTCTCCAGGTCCTTACCTTGCACAGGAAAATCATCATATGAATATATCACGGAATGTCCATCATACAGCTGAAAACGCTTTTGCTTTTTATTTTCGGCTCCTAGCTGGCCGTCAGACAGATACAGACTGTCTGCAAAAAGCCATGCCCGGCGGACAATGCCTTTGTTGGAAGAAAAACTGACATCATCCATAAAAGAAATCTGCAAACTGTCGCTTGCTTTTTTTAGGGAATAGGTAAGCAACTTCATTTGAGACTGGTCGTATATCTGCAATTTGTCTTTATCAACCGTTAAAGATGAGGCCGTATGGACTTCACCCGGACCTTGTCCTGTCAGAACATGGCTTCCCCTGTATTGCCCGTCGCTCTTGTCGTATACATGCACCCATTTCCCTTGTGATGATGCCAGGATGTAGATATACTGGTCATCAACAGCCATGTCGTAGGCGTAGCTAATCATCAAGTCATCAGAAAGACATTCTCCTCTTATCTCTTCTTTCTCAACAAACTGCGGTTCATTATACTCCTTACCCGATGAACATGAACATAATATGATCAGTATTCCCAATAGTTTTTTCATAAGCAAATATAGATTTGTGGTTTTCCCCGTATCAGTGAGGAGGTTTTTAATCTGATAGGATTAATGCTGATAATCGAAGTACCACCAGTAAGTATCACCGTATTCCCGGCGCATGCGATTACGTTCTTCCGTAGGTGAAGTGAACTGTTTTTTCTTTTCTTTGTAATCCTGATAACGGGTTATCAGGAGACTGTCTACTTTCCCTGCCAGATCATCAGTCTGATAGCGGTCGGCATAAATAGCCAGGGCTTCCTTATAATAACGGGGCAAAGTGTCGGCCGGTTCGTACAGATCTTTCAGAGTGGCTGCAAATTCATTTACGTCTTTTTCCAGCAGCAAGGCTGAAAGATAATAGTCCAAAGCTGTAAACTTCCCGCTTTCCTTATAACAGATCCGCCGCAGAAAACTCAAATGATCTTCTCCGTTATACGGACGACTTCCCAGATGCTGGTATACGGAGTCGTTTGTATAGCGAAGAACGCTTAGTGAGTCATCATCGAAAAACAGTCCTTCGGAATGATAATACTGTGGATATTCAAACAGCTTGTCTCCCATCTGGCCGGTATGTGACAGGGCAAGGGCACGGAGTGCGGTCAATGTACGGGTTGCTTCCAGTGAACGGTATCCCACTTTGACAGCCTGATTATAGTTGCGTGTCAGAAGAGCGTGTTCTGCCGATAGTTCATGATGGAATGAACGGTTGGTGTTACCTATGAAGACGGTCAGCAGACATAGGAGAAACAGGATGCCTACATTGCTGTTGACAAGACCGATCAGACTTCCTTCAACGTTTAATTCGGCGCGGAAAGTCTTGCGGAGCCAGAAAGCCGGGAGTACAAAAAGCAGGATCAGCAACGGAAGCAGCCAGTGCCATGGAGATACCGATGAGGACAGGTATACATCATGGCTGATATCCGTCAGCGCCCACAGAATGAAGAAAGAAGGCAGGTAAGACAAGGTGCGTACCTTTCCTTTCAGTCCCAGCAGACTGTTGATTCCCCATCTTAACAGGATTAGGATCAGTGTGATAACCAGTGCGCTGGCCATCGGAGCGAAATGTGTCCGTCCCTGGGCAAGCGAGTAATGAAGTGCTTCCAGAGAATCGCGCTGGAACACATAAAGATAGACAAAGCTGAAAATAGCAAACAGAAGACCGCACCCCACGGTCAGGATGCGGGCGGTCTTCTGATAGATTATATGTGCATATTCATTCATGAATCAGGATTTCACTCTTTTCAATACCACGGCAGAGCGGGCCGGGATATATAGTTTCAACCATTCCTTCTTATCTTTGGCATAGAGTGGATCGGCACAGGTGAAATGGCGTATGGTGTCGTCCGTATTACCAAATCCTCCGAAGGCTTTGTTGTCGGTATTCAGTACCACGTCGTATGCTCCCCGCGGTACCAGAAAACCGTAATCGGTAAATGACTGGGTTGGATGGAAATTGAAGACAAAGATCAAGTCTTTGCGACGGTATGCCAGGATCTGGTCACCGTCGTTATGCCAGATTTCCACCACGTCGCTTTTCTGGATATTCTTGACGCTTTCCAGCAGATGAACCATTGCTGAATCGAAGTCGCCCAGCCAGTGATAGCATAATTCTTTGTTGTCTACCAGGTTCCACTGACGGCGTGCGTATTTGTAAGACCATCCGTTTCCTTCGCGCGGGAAGTCAATCCATTCCGGATGACCGAATTCGTTACCCATAAAGTTCAGATAACCGCCATTGATGGTAGAAGCAGTCAGCAGTCTGATCATCTTGTGAAGGGCAATACCGCGGTGAACGACATCATTTTCATCTCCCTTCTTGAAGTGCCAGTACATGTCGGCGTCAATCAGACGGAAGATAATGGTTTTGTCTCCCACAAGTGCCTGGTCATGGCTTTCGCAGTAGGAAATAGTCTTTTCATCCTTGCGGCGGTTGGTTACTTCCCAGAACAGGCTTGACGGTTTCCAGTCTTCATCCCGTCTTTCTTTGATGATCTTGATCCAATAGTCCGGAATATTCATGGCCATACGGTAATCGAATCCGTAACCTCCGTCAAGGAACGGAGCTGCCAGTCCCGGCATACCGGAAACTTCTTCTGCGATGGTGATGGCACGCGGATTAACTGCATGAATCAGCTTGTTGGCCAGAGTCAGGTAGCAGATTGCATTGTCGTCCTGATGACCATTGAAATAATCACCATAGTTGCAGAATGCCTCTCCCAGTCCGTGGCTGTAATAAAGCATGGAAGTTACACCGTCAAAACGGAAGCCGTCGAAATGGAATTCTTCCAGCCAGTATTTGCAGTTGGACAACAGGAAGTGTATGACTTCATTCTTTCCGTAGTCGAAACAGAGAGAATCCCATGCCGGATGTTCGCGGCGGTCACCCTGATAGAAGTACTGGCAGGGATCGCCGGCAAAGTTGCCCAGACCTTCCACTTCGTTCTTTACAGCGTGTGAATGAACGATATCCATGATCACGGCAATACCCATCTGGTGAGCAGTGTCAATCAGTTGTTTCAGTTCGTCGGGGGTACCGAAACGGGATGAGGGCGCGAAAAAGCTGGAGACATGGTAACCGAAACTTCCGTAATAGGGATGTTCCTGGATAGCCATGATCTGAATGCAGTTATATCCGTCCTGAGCGATACGGGGAAGGATATTTTCGCGGAATTCATTATAGGTGCCCACTTTTTCTGCATCCTGCGACATGCCGATGTGGCATTCGTAAATCATCAGCGGAGCGACATTGGGTACAAATACTTTTTTCTTGAATTTATAGGGTTTGGCCGGTTCCCATACCTGAGCACTGAAAATCTTAGTCTGCTCGTCCTGTACGACACGGTTTGCCCATGCAGGGATACGTTCTCCCTCTCCTCCTTTCCAGTAAACTTTCAGTTTGTAGAGTTGCAGGTGCTTTATGGCTTTGGCGGGAAGGGTAATTTCCCAGTTTCCGCTGTTGCGCAGACGTTTCAGCTTGAATGCCGGTTCTTCTTTCCAGTCGTTGAAGTCACCGATCAGGTAAATAGCTGTAGCGTTGGGCGCCCATTCGCGGAAAACCCATCCTTTGTCCGTACGATGCAGACCATAGTATAGATGGCCTGTTGCAAAGTCAGACAAGGTCTTTTTCCCGGTCAGTTCTTTTTCTTTTTCAATAGCATGTTGGTGGCGGCCGTTTATGGCATCAGCGTACGGCTCCAGCCAAGGATCGTTTTTGATAATCTTCAATACTTCATCCATAGTATCAGTAAATTTTAGAGAATGTACACAAACATACAAAATAAATCGGATAAATTGGTATAAAAACGTGAAGTTTTTACTTCCCTTCAATAATATCTAACAAAAACGGATGAATTTTACCATTGCTTGCCAGCACTTCCCTGCCCGAATAGAAAGAATCTCCTCCGTGGAAATCTGTTACTGTTCCTCCGGCATTTTGCAGGATAATCGTGCCAGCAGCAATATCCCACGGCCCGATCAATGCTTCAATGCGGGCTTCAAAACGTCCGGCAGCGACGTAACAAAGTTCGGCCGCGGCTGCTCCGAGCAAACGCAGGCCTGTTACATTTCCGTAACATTTTTCAACTAAACGCCGGGCTGTCGGCTTATAGGTTTCAGCATCGTATGGGAATCCGAGGGCAATGAAAGCATCGTCGAGGTTGTCTACCTGCGATACATGGATTTCCTTTCCGTTTAAGTAGGAAGGAGCTCCTTTGTAAGTCCAGAAACATTCGTCACGGCAAATTTCGTACACGACTCCCAGCAGCAATTCTTCATGGTTGCGCAAGGCAATGCTGACACAATAGGGAGCATTGTTGTGGATGAAGTTGGTTGTCCCGTCCAACGGATCTACCAGCCAGCAATAAGGCTGGTCGGTAAACTGGTTTCCATGTCCTTCTTCCGCAATAAAACCTGCCTGTGGAAGCAATTCCTTCAGGCAGGTTACAATTCTTTTTTCAGATTCCTTATCTACATACGATACGTAATCGTGTGCATGTTTTTTTTCAACCGCATTACGGTTAAAACGATTGCGTTCTTCACGGATAAATCCACCGGCCTCTATAGCCAGTGCCTTTACCTTTTCTGTCAGTTGCAATAAATCAAGTGTCATTTCTTTTCCTCCAGCAAACGTCCGTTCTTGAAAGTACCTTTGCGGATAACATTTCCGTTGCTGTCCATCTCCACAAAAGGTCCGTCTTTTTTACCCTGTTTGAAAAATCCTTCGAACCGGGTACCGTCTTTGGTCAGCAGGGTGCCCTCTCCGTCTTCTCTTCCACGGGAGAAATGTCCGGTATATACAGAGCCGTCCGTAGTGCGCAATGTACCTTCGCCTTCGGCCATGTTGTTTTTCCACTGGCCTTCATATTCATCTCCGTTGGCCCATTTGTAATGCCCCTGTCCGGAACGCTGGTTGTCTTTCCATTCTCCTTCATATACGGCTCCTTTAGCCCATGTGAAGGTTCCGGTTCCCTCCTGACGTCCGTTTTTGAACTGTCCTACGTATTTATCCCCGTTGGGGTAAGTATAGATTCCTTCACCGGTCCGTTCTCCTTCGGCATAGTCACCTTCGTAACATTCTCCGTTCTGGAAATGATAGATTCCTTTGCCGTGCTGTACGTCGTGCGACCAGTCACCTACGTATTTATCGCCATTGGTGTAGTGGAAGGTACCTTTTCCGTGGCGTGCGCCGTCTTTCCATTCTCCTTCATATTTGGAGCCGTCTTCCCAGGTCATTACTCCTTTGCCGTTTTTCAGGTCGTTTTTCCATTCACCTTCATAGCGTGCTCCTCCTTTCCAGGTATAAGTACCTTTTCCGTTTCGTTTGTCCCGGTGCCAGGTTCCCACATAAAGGTCACCATTATAATAATACATGGTTCCTTCTCCCTCCTGAAAATCGGCATACCACATACCTTCGTAACGGTTGTTATTCATGAAGTAATATGTGCCTTGTCCGTGTTGCTGGTCCTGATACCACTCTCCCACGTACTTTTCTCCGTCGCTGAAAAGGTAGGTTCCCTGTCCCTGCCGTTTCCCTTTGACGTATTCTCCTTCATAGGAGTCTCCGTTGAGAAAGACGGTTCTTCCTTTTCCGTTAGGACGGCGTCCTTTTAATTCTCCAGTATATTCGGAGCCGTCTTTAAACTTGTAATACCCGATGGACAACTGGGCCGAAGCCGAAGCACTTCCCAATGTCATCAGTGCCAATAATAGATAAGTATATTTTTTCATTCTGTTTGTCTGTATTTCAATTTTTGACATTTCTGTTCAAAAATACTTCTTTTACCGGTTCCCCCTTGTTTTCAATTACATTTTTTTACCGGCTATGACCTCTATTAAGTTTTCTTTGCAGAAATGCTTACAGGCAAGGGTGCGTATTTCTTCTTCGTTTATATCGCGTATGGCTTCCACTGCACGGTCAAAGAACTGCTCGTCCAGCCCCGCTGTCTCGATAAAGATCCAGGCATCAGCCAGCGAAAATGCACTTTCATACGAGCGGCACATGTCACCCAGCATATAGTTGCGTACCATCTCCAGTTCCTCTTTCGGTACCCGTTCTTCACACAGGCGGTCCATTTCATGGTATACTTCCTTGATCAGCGGTTCGATGTATTCATTGGCGGCTTCAGTGCTGATCACAAAGATTCCTGTGTCCGGATAAGAAACCACTCCTGCTCCGATTCCATAGGTATATCCTTTGTCTTCACGGATGTTTGACATCAGCCGGCTGCCGAAGTAACCGCCGAACAATGTGACCAGTATGCGGAATTTCAGATAATCCGGATGATTCCGGTCCAGAGAAAATGCTCCCATCTTAAGCGAACTCTGCAAGGCGTCTTCTTTCTCAATGAATACTCGTTTGCGTTTGTCGGTAGCAGGGAGATGACTGGTGGCAGTCGTGACGGAAGCGGTGTTGCCCCACGCCTGGTTTCCGAAATGTTCCTCAATGCAGCGCAAGACTTCATCCGTAACTTTTCCTGAGACGTAAGCGGAGCAATTGTCCGAGTGATAATATGTCTGGTAGAAATCCTGAAGATCCTGGCTTGTAATCCGGTCATAATCTTCCTTCTCCGCATATTTCCCCAAAGGATGTGCTGTACCGAAAAGTGAACGGTTGAGTTGCTTGCGTGCCAGAACTTCGACCCGCTGGCAATTCACCAGATACTGCTGCCGGTTTACGTCAGTTACGATATTCAGTTCTTTTTCGGGGAAAGTCGGTTCCTTGATCATGGATGCCAGGATTTCTATTGTCTGAGGAAAGTATTTCCCTAGTGAATAGAGTGTTACAAATCCGTAATTCACAGACGACGACAAATCCAGCCATGCACCGTAATAGTCCAGCTTTTCTGCGATAGCTGCTGATGTCAGCGTGCGGGTTCCTTCGCGGAGCATCCGGTTGGTAAACATGGCCTGAAGCGGCATCCGCTGGTTCCATTGTCCTCCGTGGATCAGCAGATCGAAACGTATGACATCCTCATCTCCTACCCGAATGATACGGAGCGGCATGCCGTTACGCATCATTCTTACTTCCGGATGATCAATGGAGAAGTGTTCGATGGGGCGGATTATTGGAGGAACCGTTCTGTCCAGCATACTCATTCCTCCGTACCATGTTCCCGCAGAAAGGCTTCTGCCCGTTCCAGATCCTGCGGAGTGTCGATACCAATTGTTTCTACCTCACTGATTCCGACTTTGATCGTATATCCGTTTTCCAGCCATCGCAATTGTTCCAGCGATTCTGCCAGTTCCAGAGAAGACTGGGGTAAAGCGGTAATTTCTTTCAAGACGGCGGCACGGTAAGCATACAGGCCGATGTGCTTGTAATAGGTATGTCCTGCAAGCCATTCCTTTTTGTCGCGGTTGCGCTGGTAAGGAATGATGGAGCGGCTGAAGTACAAAGCCTGCATCTGGCGGTTAACTACGACTTTCGGTGAGTTGACATTTTCCAGAGCTTCAAATCCGTCACCAGGGACAAATGGTTTTACCAGCGTAGCGATTTGTGTAGCGTCGTCATCAAAGCAGGCTTTGATAGCTTCCAGTTGTGAGCGGTGGATAAAAGGTTCATCACCCTGGATGTTGACAATGACATCACAGGAGCTGTTGACTTTACAATAAGCTTCGTAGCAACGGTCTGTTCCGCTCTTGTGATGCACGGAAGTCATAACTACTTGTCCGCCGAAATCCTTGACAACAGCTTCAATCCGTTCGTCATCGGTTGCCACCCAGACTTCGTCCAATACGCCGGCCACTTGTTCGTATACCCGTTGAATGACGGGCTTGCCTCCCAATAGAGCCAAAGGCTTGGCCGGAAAACGTGTGGAGGCATATCTTGCAGGAATAATTCCAATAAATTTCATAAATTCGCGTTTTTAATGAAACGCAAATTTACGAATAAATTTATATTTCCGTAGTAAAAGTTTCAAAAAAGGTTGGTTTGTATTCCGATAGCTTCCGGCCCGGATGGGGATCTCACTTTTTATTCGTACCTTTGCAGAAGTAAATGACAGAACCATGAATTGCAGTCACGAATGCCTGATCTGTCTGGGCTCAAATAAAGACGGAGTTTTGCGGTTGAAGACAGCAGAATATATGCTTGAAGAGTTGTTTCCCGGTATTCACTGGGGAAGAATCCTGACAACCATACCTGAAGGGACAGATTTTCCTGCCCTTTATATGAATCGGGCTGCCCGTCTGTATACGGCAATGTCTCCTGAAGCTTTACAGGATTGCCTGAAAGACATAGAACGGCGGAATGGCCGTACCCCGGATGACAAGCAACGGGGAATTGTGGCATTGGATATTGATCTGCTGACATACGATGGACGCATTCTGCGTCCAAAGGACTGGGATAAACATTATGTACAGCAGGCTTTAGAGGCTTTATAACAGTTTTACATATCCCAGGCGGGTATACCTTACTCCTCTTCCTTCATAATGGGACATGACCCGGGCCGTTTTCAGGTGAAGTGTCTCCTGTGCTTCAATTTTTCGGCTGTGGCAACTCAGAATATTAGGACTCAGGCTTCTGCCTGCTGCTTTTATCAGGAAGGTAAAGCGGTTACCGTCGCGGTCTGCAGCCAGGACATTCTGGTCTACATAGAAATCTGCTTTATAGGAATCTGTCTGGAGCCGTACATTGAGTACGGTCAGATATAAGTCTTTTAACTGTTCTCCTGTTTTGCCGACAAATTTACTTACCGAAGAAATATGCCGTTTCTGGATGGTCAGCTCAAAATGGACAATGGCAAAGTCCTTGGCCAAAGCAATCAGTTTGTCATACCGGTGGTTATTGGGAGTAAACTTGTTAGCCAGCCAGAGTACATAAGATGGCTCTACATAATAAATTTCAGCCAGGTGTTTTCCCCGGTATTTACCGAAAGCAATAATGTCATCCGTTTGTCCGTAATTTGCCTCAAAAAGAGCATTGTCTGCCAGATCAAGCATAACATTGCAGTTCTGAAGCATTCGGAAGGCCCGTTCAAGTGCAGCATCCAGTGTAACGGCCAGCGTCCGTACCAGCAGAGGACGGTGATCATTGGCAAAGATACGCCACAATGCGTAATATGGCCGGTAAGTTGTGGCTATGCTGATGGTATAAGTACCTTCGGCCGAGGTTCGTCCCTGATTGAAAGTCTCTACTTGCCGGATCAGGTTTTCCGCAGGTGCGGGATTCAGCTGATACATTTTCAGAACCGTTTCCATGATTCCCTCCTTTTTCAAGGCAAGATAAGTAAAAAAAAGGAAATATCCAAATTGACGGCTTTCTGTTTGCCGGCAAAAAGAAAGTCCGTCCAGATCACGTCTCCTTTTCAGAAGATCGTGTCCAGACGGACCATCTTGTTTATCAGCTGATTATCTTTATTGGAAGAATATATCATCCAGCTTGCTGGAATTCTCTTCTTCTATTTCGGTCAGTTTGTCTTTACAGGGATCGAAGTCCTCCGGTATTTCAAAGACATCCTGTTCTGAATACCCCAGAGTTTTGTCTGCAAAGACTTTCTGCATGTAAAGTCCCCAGATCGGCAGAGCCATGGCTGCACCTTGTCCGTCACTCATCCGGTCGAAGTGGATATCACGTTCTTCACCACCTACCCAGCATCCGGAAACCAGTGTCGGAGTGAATCCCATGAACCATCCGTCAGAGTTTCGGTTGGTTGTACCGGTCTTTCCACCCATATCGGCCTTGATCCCATAGAGTCGGCGGACGCGGTTACCAGTACCTTCGTTGATGACAGCTCTCAGCATGACCAGCATCTTGTAGGCACTTGTTTCGCTGATTACTTCTTCCACTTGCGGAGTGAATGTTGCCAGAACATTGCCTTCGTTGTCTTCAATTCGTGAGACAAAGAGAGGAGCTGTACGGATACCCCGGTTGGCAAATACCGTATAGGCACTGACCATTTCACCTACAGAGATTTCACAGGGACCCAGACACAGGGAGATGGTAGGCTGTATGTCTTTGTTCAGTACCCCAAAGGAGTGGATCAGACGTACCAGTGCGTATGGATTCAGCTTGCTCATCAAATAGGCAGAGATCCAGTTGTTGGAGTTTGCCAGACCCCATTTCAGGGTTACGATCTCACCGTAGTGTGATTTGGAGCTGTTACGCGGTGACCAGGGAATTCCGTTTTCATCAAAATAGGTTCCTTCTACGTTTCTTACTTCATCGCAGGGAGAGAATCCGTTCTCCATGGCCAGTGAATAGAGGAATGGCTTGATTGTAGATCCAATCTGGCGCCGTCCCACCATGGCCATGTCATACTGGAAGTAGTTGTAGTTCGGACCACCTACGTATGCTTTCACATAGCCGGTCACAGGATCCATGGACATAAATCCGGTACGCAGGAAGTGCTTGTAGTATTTGATGGAATCCAGTGGAGTCATGATCGTATCCTTCTCTCCTGCCCACGAGAATACAGACATTTCGTGTGGAGTATTGAAAGCCTTCATGATTTCAGATTCTGAACAGCCGGCTTCTTTCATGGTCCGGTAACGGTCACTTTGATGGACAGAGCGGTTCAGAATGGTCTGTACTTCTTCCGGAGTCAGTTCACTTGTGTAAGGAGCAGTTTTCCGTCCTTTCTTTTCCTTAAAGAAACGGGGCTGCAGATACTGGGCAATATGCTGGTAAACCGCTTCTTCCGCATATTTCTGCATGCGTGAATTGATGGTTGTGTAAATCTTCAGTCCGTCTGTGTAAAGATTATAGTTCGTGCCGTCCTTTTTCTTATTCTTCGCACACCATCCGTACAGAGGATCAGTTTCCCAGGCCAATGAATCTTCATAATACTTCTGCATCTGCCATCCGCGATAACTTTTGCGATTGGGTTTGCGGGCACTCATCCGGGTACGCAGATATTCACGGAAGTAGGTTGCCAGACCATCCTTATGATCTACAGGCTGAAACTTCAGGACCAGTGGCAATGCCTGTAAGGAATCGCATTCTGCCTGTGTCAGGAATCCGGCTTTCCGCATCTGATCCAATACTGTATTTCTACGTCCGCGGGATCTTTCATTGAATCGGCGCGGGTTGTAGAGTGACGGATTCTTACACATACCGATCAGTGTAGCAGCTTCTTCGATCGACAGATTTTTCGGGTCTTTTGAGAAATAGGTCTTGGCAGCTGTCTTGATACCGACCGCATTGTTGAGGAAGTCAAACTTGTTGAGATACATAGTAAGGATTTCTTCTTTTGTATAGTACCGTTCCAGTTTGACAGCGATTACCCATTCGATAGGCTTTTGCAATAAGCGTTCCATGACGTTATCGGCCGTCGGTGAATAGAACTGCTTAGCCAGCTGCTGTGTGATGGTACTACCTCCACCTGCATGTTTCTGCATCAGGATTCCACGTTTGACTACGGCTCGCATGAAAGCACGGGCATCAATACCGGAATGTTCGCTGAAGCGGACGTCCTCCGTGGCTACCAGGGCATGTACCAGATGGGGTGAGAGATCCTCATATCCTACATATACTCGATTTTCTTTACTTAATGACCAGGTTCCCAGCAATTGTCCGTCATCGGAAATAATTTGCGTGGCAAATTTCAGATTAGGGTTTTCCAGTTCTTCTACTGGAGGCACATAGCCGATTTTACCTTTTGCAATGGCTGTAAATACGGCCGCTACTCCTGCCATGGACAAGAGTAGCAAGGCCCATAATACATATATAAATGTCTTTCTCATAATGAAAAATAAGTTCTGTTCTGTGTTTAAGTTGCAAAAGTAGAGAAATTTTCCGGATTTACATCGAAAAAGAACACAGATTGATGCTGACAGACTTATTTATTCATGTTCAGACATGTGAGAATCTGCATATTATTGCATTCTGAGGGGCAGTAGCAAAGCCGTGTTGAGTAAAATCAAGCCACGATCTGGCGCTCAATTTCCTCAAAACGGGGGAAAAGCAGATTGTTTTCCAGGTGGATATGTTCAAACAGTGCATCTACAAACGCTTCCAGTTCCTGCATCAGCAGCCGGTAGCTGGCACATCCATCCTGCGGAACAGAAAAATGATCTGTCAGCTGGATGATGTGAAGGTAGCGGTTGCCCTCTCCTTCATGTTCCATTCTCATCACCCGGATCGGATTGGCAATGGTTCCGCAATGCATGGGTTTCATACGTTGTCCCTGTTCCTGTGCTGAGTACAGATCGTATAAATAAGGGAAAAGCACGTTCTCTTCCTTTTGCAGGTGCATCTCCAGATCATTGAGCGATTCGCTGACCAGCAGTTTCAGTTCGTGCAGTTCCGGATGTGCTTCTCCATGTACCCGTTCTACCTTTTCCAGCAGGGTCAGCAGTTCCGGGCCATTTTTGCGAATACCCCGGTGATGGATCTTCAGAATGTAGTCCATCAGCAGGTCCAGCGGCCACGATGAGAATGGAATCCGTCCTTCCCCATTTTCTTTCTGCTGCTTCAGGGCCTGCATCACTTCTTCCGGAGCCAGTTTCAGGCTGGCACAGGCTGTTTCAAGTGTCACTTCTCCATGGCAGCAGAAGTCAATGCCATATTTTTTGAACACCTTGGCTGCAGCAAAATCCTCAGCTACAATTTCTCCTACACTCGTATCTTTCCAGTCAGTCGTTTTCATATCTTTCTATTATTTTGATTACGCTGCAAAGTTACTGCCCAACCTTTGCGAAGTTTGTCACATAGGTTACATCAGAAATTAATGAAAGTTAAAAGCCGGTTTTGCCGCAGAAATCTTATTTCCCCATTTCCAATACAAGTTTTCCACCCTTCAGCACGTCTTTCTGGTGAATTTTGAATCCCTTTACCTTTTTCCCGTTCAGATACATGGAACGAATGTACTTGTTTTCCTTTGAGGCATTCCGGGCTTCAATAACGAACCTTTTGCCCCTCCCGTATTTGTTACCCAGATTCAGGGTGATCTTTGGATAACGGGGAGATCCCAGTTCATAGACAGGTGTCTGACTGCATCCGCCGTCCATTTGGAAAAGTCCGATAGCACTCATGACAAACCAGCTGCTCATCTGTCCCAGATCTTCATCACCCGGGTATGCATCATAAGGAGTTGTCCCATAATATTGTTCCTGAATGGCACGAACCCATTTTTGAGTCAGATGAGGAGCTCCTGCCCAATTGAAGAGATAAGCTACCTCCATGGAAGTTTCATTGCCATGATTGATGGGATAGTTCGCAAAATCATCGCCTGACGCATTGAAATTTGCGAAAGAGGACTTTTGCATGGCACTGTCCAGGCGTGAAACGAAGCGGTCCCGTCCCATCAGTGCAATCAGCTTTTCGGGAGCATGCGGTACAAACCACGTATAGTTAAAGGCATTCCCTTCTGTAAATCCCGGCGTATGATAAGGGTCAAAAGGAGAAATCCAATTGCCATCCTTATCTTTAGGACGTATAAATCCGGTTTCTGTATCGAACAGATTAGTCCAGTTTGCCGAGCGTTTCAGGAAATAATTATAGTCATCGGTATATCCCAGATGGTTGGCCATCTGAGCCAGGCACCAGTCATCATAAGCATATTCCATGGTATTGGAAGGACGTCCCATACCTTGGGGGATATATCCGTATTTCATGTAAGGAACAAGCTCTTCAACACCTACGGTACCTCCCCCGTCATATTGTTGCGGAGGGGTTAAAAGCATTTTCTTCAATCCCTCATAGGCTGTATTCAGATCAAAATCACGGACGCCACTCTGCCAGGCTCCCCAGATTTGAGAAGCAACATGCATGGCTACCATGACACCGGTATGTTCGATACCTGCCGGATCTGTATTAAACCATCCGCTGTTCTTATACAGAGTGATTGCCGAGCGTGCCCATTTGCTGGAGATTTCAGGAGCCAACAGATTGAATAATTGCTGGTTGTCCCAGAACGTGTTCCAGTATTCACCGCTGATTATACGGTCACCAGGCGATTCCAGCTGACAGATCTGTTCCCGTTCGTCACGGAAACGGCCGTCCCAGTCACTCCAGGAGGCCTTTGCTGCATATGCACGGTAAAGATTGGAGTAAAATTTCTTTTGCTGCAGATAGTCATCCGTTTCGATTTCCACGCGTTGCAGGTAGTCGTTCCATTGAGCGCGGGCATTGCGGGCCACCTCGTCCAGATCCCATCCGAAAGGCTCTACCAATTCTTTCTGAAGATTATTGCGTGCACCGGCAATATCTACGAGTGAAACTCCTGTGCGTACTTTCACTGTCGATTCTCCGGATTCCTCAGGAAAACTCAGGAAGAAACCTACATCTCCTTTCCCGTGAATTTCGTGAATGTCCTGCATGATTTTAGGGGCAGTCTCAAATTCATGGGTAGAATACCAGGCTCCCTGATATTCCTGGGCAGCCTTTATCTGATCGTTTACCCATCCTCCCATTGCAGTGAAAGGCTTGTCGAACTGCATCACAAAATGAATGGTGTAATACTGTTCGGCCGAATATCCGGTATATGCTCCGAAATAAGTTGCATATCCTTCAATCTCTGTATCACTGACCTTCACTACATGAGCATCCTGCAGGTTGTGGAGATATTCACTGGGAGCATACAGGTCAACCAGTATCCGGCCGTCTTTACAATTAGAAGGGAATGTATAAGCTTGTATGGAAGCACGGTCTGTGGCTGATAGTTCTGCTTTTATCTGGGTGTCAGTCATGAATACCGAATATTTCCCTACTTCTGCTTTTTCCGTTGATTTGTCGATTCTGGAACGATAGCCTGCGTCCGGATTGTCTGCTGGTCCCGGATTGACTTGCAGCTTGCCGCAGGTGGGCTGCATCAGGAATCCGTCAATGGTCCAGTCGCAGAAGTGATTGAATCCGGAAATATTTTCAATGGTATATTCATAGCCGGCTTTCCAGGTTTCGTCTTCATTGTCCGGAGCTATTTGTACCATCCCCAGCGGAAGTGATATGCTGGGCTTGTACATCCATCGGGAGTTGCCGGTTCCCATCAACATGTCTACATCGTCGGCATAAGTATGTAGAGGTTGGGGAGCCAACCGGACAGTACCTTGATAAACCAGCTGATTTCCGTCGTGTATCGTAAACACTTCCTCTGTTGCTTTCCGGACGGAGGGTAGCAAAATTTGCTGAATGCTGCTGCCTGTCTCTATCTGCCGCTTTTCTTTGACCGTTCCACACGTAAAGGTCAGGGTTCGGGGATGGTCATATTGCACCATGTCTACCATAACGGGTTGAAAACGGGTATCATCTTCCTGCTTGTATTCAAAATCTGCAGCTTCTACGGAAGTGATCAGCGATGAAGATATCGGCTGTACTGCTTCGTCACCAGTTCCGGTCAGCCGGATGCAGTCAAACATACACCATTTTCCTTTGACTAATCCCAGCTGAATCTGATTCATACCTTTTTTCAACCATGCTGCCGGAAAATCTATTATCCATTCTGAAGGTATGGCAGATTCCTTGCCTGTCAGAAGCTGGTCGGTAGAAGTTCCTTTCAATTTTTTCTCCAGACGATGACCATTTATCTCCACACGTAAGACTGGAGACTCTTTGGCACTGATACCGGCAAAATAGAAAGCCAGCTGACAATTACCTTCTGCTTTCGCATGAGCCAACTGAAAATTGATAATCGGGAAATGGCGTGGGTGATATCCGGCCCAATATCCTCCTCCACCCCAATTGTCCTTAGGGCCGGGAAGTACATAAGGCCAGTTGCTTGACGGCCGGGAATAACCGACTGCAAAATGTTTGACTCCGGAAAATCCCATTAAGAAATTCTTATATTTACCTGGATACAGGGCAAACTCGGCTGCACTGTTGTCTTTGGTTCCTATTTCGAACAAAACATTGCCGGCCTGAGAGTGAGTTGTACTCAGCAGGGCAGCCATGGCTAAAAGCTTACAGATATTACCTGCCATTTCTGATTATTTTAGATTGACGTATATACTTCGTTTATTCTTTTCCCCAATTTTCATTCGGCTGGTTTCCCATCTCATAAACCAGTTCTCCACCTTTTATAACATCAGACCATTTTAGTTTGGGGGTGTTTAAAGGTTTGCCATTGAGAGTTGCCGATTGAATGTATATATTTTCTTTTGAATTATTTTTGGCTATGATCGTAAAGGTCTTGCCTTCGCCATACATCGGGTCCAGATGGATGGTAGCCTTTGGAAACAAAGGAGAAGAGAGATCGAACTCCGGATCACTGGTCACACCTCCATTCATTTCAAACAGGCCTAATGAACTCATGACAAACCAGCCTGCCATTTGTCCTTCATCTTCATCGCCTTGCCAGCCGTCGTAAGGTTCATCACCATAGTAAATATCCAGTATGGCTCTTGAGTATTTCTGAGTCAGCCAGGGCTTGCCGGAGTAATTAAACAAGTATGCTGCCTGCATATTTCCTTCGTTGCCATGATTGATGTAGTATTCGAAAGCTGTTTCCTGATGACGGTCAAAAGCATGGGCTGCGAATCTGTGTTTTACAGACTTTTCAAAACCTTCTTCCAGACGTTTGTTGAATAAATCCGCTCCCATCGTTTCTACCAGCCCCTTGATGTTATGAGGAATATACCAGGTGTATTGCCATCCGTTGCCCTCTATCCATTTATATCCGCTGAAGATGTCATAATCAGCAATCCAGTTTCCGGCTGAATCTTTCGGAGTCTGCCATTTGGTTTCCTGATTAAACTGATTACGCCAGTTTTCCGAGCGCTCTATGAAATAGGCATATTCCTTGTCCTTACCCAGGGCCTTTGCCAGCTGGGCAGTACAGAAATCCGTATATGCGTAATCCAGGGTCTGACAAGCTGCGCCAGTTTCTATGGGAACATATCCTTTCTTCCTATAAACATTCAGATTACGCTGGCCTGCATAGCCGGATCCTTCAATCCAACGGTCCTCTTCTGTGGCATTATGATATACTGCCTCCCACAGTTTGTTTACGTCATATTTCCGGATTCCTTTTTGATATGCACCGACCATCAGGGCAATTTCATGCGTTACTTCCATAATGCCTGTATGTTCCAGCCCGGTGGGTCCGTTGTTGGTCCAGCCGGTCTTGTCAAAGAGTTCCAGTTGTGTCAGCACCCAGTTATTCAGGATATCGGGAGATATGAGAGCCAATAAAGGATTGAAATTCCAAAATGTATTCCAGAAAGCATCCCCTCCATACATGGGTTGCTTGTTCTGGGTCTGTTGAATATTTTCTAACGGATCACGGTATCTGCCGTCTACATCACTCCAGGTTTGTTTGGCATAAGCCCGATAAAGGTTTGTATAGAATTTTTTCTTGTCTGCTTCATCTCCTTCTACCTCGATCTTTGACAGTAATGTGTTCCATTCCTGTTTGGCTGCCTGATGTACGGCATCAAAATCCCAGCCATAGGGTTTTAATTCTGCTTCGTAGTTATTCTTGCATCCTTGCTGGTCAACCAGCGACAGGGACACCTGAACCAGAACCGATTCGTCTTTCTTGACGTCAAATTCTACAAATCCGCCGCAATCGCCATTTGATTTCCATTCTCTGATGTTTTTTTCCACCTTACCGTCTTTCCATCCGTTGAAAGTCTTGAAAGGCTTGTTGAATTTGATGTTATAATGCAGGATATAGTCTCCTGCTACACGTGTATCGGCATATCCTTCAATCTCCTGATCTGAAATCACTTTAAAATATCCTTCATGGATATCAGTGCCATACTCTGCGGGATAATTCAGGTCAAGCATGATCCGGGCATTGTCATAGTCATTGGCAAAAGTGTATTTATGGAAACCGCAGTGGTTGGTTGCGGTCAGCTCTGCCTGACAGTCTGCATCATACAGAAAGACAGAGTAATAGCCTGGTTCTCCTTTTTCTGTTTCTTTTAGAATCCTTGAATGATAACCGGCATTGGCTCCTCTGTAAGGTGACGAAGAAGAACCTTCCCAGGTAACAAGATCCTGTACGGCAGGCATGATCATCAAACCGTTCATCATCCACGCATGAATATGTGTGAAACCTTTTACGTTATTAATGGAATATTCGTATCCACCCATCCAGTGAGCGTCCTGATTGTCTGCTCCCAATTGCACCATTCCGTATGGAACAGCTGCGTATGGTCCCAGCATGGCACGTGAATTGGAAGTTCCGACAAAGATATCTACATAATCCACCGGGTCTTTCACCGGAGAGCAGCCGAACAGGGCGCTCAGGCATATTATGGAAAATAGCTTGTTCATAGAACTGTAAAAAGATTAGTGGGTAACAACATTTTATTTGATAGAGAACTCGGTCAGGACAAAACCATGATCAGATCCATAGAAGAACGGTTCTCCTTCAAACTGGAACTGCTTACCCAGATAGTTGTCATAACATTGGGAGGCGGTAGCTTTGATCGTCTTTCCCTGGTAATAGATATAGTCTATCCGGTCTTGCCTGTTGGGAGTTTCCAGTGAATCGGCTGCTGTCAGCCAGGTTGTTCCGATATTTTTCACCGGATCCGGATTCACTTCTCTGAAGCTGTCAATAAATCCTGCTTCTTCCATGGATTTTGATACCGTCCAGTTGACCACTGCTCCTCCATGATTGTACAGGTTTCTGGTAGCTTCCGTCCAGTCCAAATGAGAATGAATATTGAAATCTCCTCCCATGATCATAGGGATGCTGTCTGATTCTGCGATGAATGGTTTCAGGAGACTGATAATTGTACGGATCTCGTCATCTCGGGTGCCGGCATCATCCCAGGCCAGTATTTCAGCCTCACTTTTTTCGGTTGGGACACATCGTGCATCGGGAAGATAATGTAGCCAGGTGTCGAAAATGCGCACTTTCTTTCCATGCATCAGGATTTCAACTCCGCCGAAATTGAACGTTGAGATCTGATCGGGGAAAGTATAAGTCCTGACAATGGGATAACGGCTGTAAATGGACAGATTGCTGGAAAGCAGGCGGTGGTAATATCCCAGGGAATCTGCAACTTTATCCGAAGCTCCGTAGGTCTCGATCATCAGAATGACGTCTGCTTCACTTTTCTTCAGAATACCGATAACTCCGTCACATGCTTGTTTTCCATACTTGTTAGAGTGTCCTTCATGCCAGATATTCCAGGAAAGCACTTTTAAAGTATTGTCTTTTTGAACTTCTTTTGTACAAGATGTGCCCATGAATGTAAGGGCAAAAAAGCCTAAGGTTAAAATACTTTTTTTCATATACTTATTTTATTATGAGTTGTTGTTTACAATAATTACCATTCAACAATTAAGGTGCTGACACTTTTTGCCGGGATACTAATAGAACTACTATTTTGGGGCTTGACAAATTTGCTGGTTGTGCTATTAATATGGCTGACAGATTTAGGTTGTTTCTTATTCCATATCAGATCAATAGATTCAGAACTATCGGATAAAGAAAGGAAACGTAGTACAGTGGTCCGACCGTTATTTATCGTTTTATAATTTGACAATACAATCTTATCACTACCCTTAATATTCAAGGTATTCCATGTTTTGAAATTTTTTTGGGTTTGAACAGCTATTAATGGGCGATATTGCTCTAAAGCAAAACGATTGGACTTTATGGCATCGTACTCTCCTAATGAAGGTAAAACACTATATTTAAAGTTTATTTCTCCCTCTTGGCTTAATCTGAAATTGGTATGCCAATGATTGTTTAAAGCCCATGAGTAAATTATAGAACTAGGTTTTAAATTACGGATCCAGGAAGGTGACTCATAGGCTCCTCCTATAATGTTGGCTGTCATATCTCCATTTTCAAAAGTACAGGAATTAAGGGAACACCAGGTTACATTTTTAACAGAATTAGAAATGTTCAACCAGCGTTGCATAGCTATCCAATTTCTGTTAGCAGCCTTTAACTGCTCTTTTTCCAGTTCAAAAACGCCCCATGGAATATTAACCCGAATGGTAGACTGAGGCACATTAAATGCAAATCCAAAATGAATTCCTTCTTTTTCCAAAATGTTTTGTTTATCTAACCGGTTATTAAAATAAACAGCAGGGCTTCCCTTTATTAATAGTATTTCTCTAATCAGTTTATTACATCCTTTAGCATCAGACTCAATGATCAGAGAGTTAACCAATGGACCTGTTTCACCTGTTTTTATGCGGATATGGGTCGGTCTATAGGCACGTCCTGAGGTATCGTTACCTTTTAAATAACGGTAGCTATTTAATGCAACCAGTGCTTCCGAGTCAACAAACTCTTCACCTTTATATAATAAATTTGAAACATCCCCTGTTGAAGTATCTATTTTAACTTCTACCAATCCATTATTCAGTATATTGTTTGGATTAGCTTTCTGATGATCCATAATAACGTTTTTCTTTTTCAACTGGTAATTGCGGAAGCCTAGAGCTGGAATGTTTTCAGCTAAAAACACAAGTTCTCCGGAAGACAGTATTTGACTGACGATTTCATTTCCATCGGAATCTAAGACTGTGTTGTACTTTTCGGCGATCTCTTTGGAAACTGTTATCAAGTCTGTTCTTGTCCAGGATTCGGTATTGAATACGGTTAATTGATCGGATTTCTCATTTTTTATCTTTTGGGTCGCTAAAGAATACAGATTTTCTGTAAGAGATTTTGCCTTATTAAAATATTCGTATTTTGTTTTCAAAATATTATCTTGAATAGGCTGTTTGTATGGATCCATAAATGCCCAAGTATGCTCCGTACTTAAAATCATGTTACGCCAGGCTTCCTGGACTAAATCTTTTGGTTCTTCTTGATCACCACGCAGCATACTCCATAATATTCCTGCTTGAACTAAATGTTCTTTTACCACTCTTGCTTCTCCTGTTCTTTCCGCACTGCTTCCCAGACCATCAGTCCAGTATTCAGTAAAGTCTCCTTTGAGTTCAGGTAATTTATCTCCCCATCTTTTTTCAAAAGTCTGCATGATTTCCGTTGCTGTACAGATTTTGATATGAGGATAAGCATATTCTTCGTTCCAACTTTTTACTGCATCAGGCAAATCCGCATCTATTGGTGTATTGTCAGCCATACACCAGGTCATGGGGAATATATCATATGGATAGTTGCTGTCTTTTTCAAGTTTAGGCAGCATCTCGGCCAGATAATTATCAATGAAATTAGCCCTAGGATTATCTGTCCGAATAACAGGAAGTAACTTGTTTTTATCTGTTTGTCCTGCTAATTGGGGCCAAAAATATTTGCCTTTTGCGATTGCTCCTGGAGTATATGCTCCAGGTTGCAGAAATAGGACTTTTGATTTTCCGTCAGGTCCGGTCCACCAAAAAGGATAAAAGCTGAGTTCATGAGTCCATCCTGTACGGTCCGACCCATTAAATAGTGATAAGACATATTTTATTCCCATTTGACTGGCAGCCGGAACAATTCCCCATGACATTCCGGGGATATCTGTCTGAACCAAAGTTTGAACAGGCTTTCCTGTAAGTTTTTCAAATTTCTTGCCATAATGGAATAATTGCAGAAGTTCTTCATCATTGCTGGCACTGGTATTGGTGCTGACATAACCGGCATCAATAGATATATCTCCCTTTTTTATTGCATTCAGCAAACGTTGTTTTTTTTCTTCAGGTTCGCTGTTTAAATACCGTTCTACAGGCCAGACAACCTCAGGATTCCAGCAGAAGCGGGCGTCCTTCGGATAATTCCGGGTTTTGTCTGCCAATTCCATGGCTACATCAAGATTGCGTTTATGGATAAATTCTACATTTTCTTGTGTATTAGTATATCCTATATCTACATGAGAATGAGGATAAATGTAGATTGTCCAGTGCCGCATAGCCGGAACTATTACTTTCTCTGACAGCTTATTGTCCGGAAAAACTAAATTTACAAGAATTGTATCATTCTGTTTTACTCCTATTTCAGAAGAAAGTAGTATTGGTATGGAATCGGATGATAGGCCGGTCACAAAAAATTGTTCTTTTTGTTTCTTAGATATAATCTCAACTTTTGCATTATCTATAGATCTGCAGCCATGATAAGATAGTAATAAAGAACGTCCGATAGTCCCATCTGTACGTTTCTTATAATAATTGTTTATTTTAATATTCAAGTACTCAGCTGTTTCTGCTGAAACAGCCGGAGTAAATGTCCCTCCTGCTACGAATAACAATAATGTAATCAAATGTTTCATAATGTAGATTTATTGATTATGTGGATTCTTTATTTTTTGCCGGTCAGTTAGATCTTAAGCAAAAGTAGGATATTTTACTGGTGAAAAGTTGCATTTAGTATCGTTTTTCTTATATTATCTTACTATTTTTTCTTATGGATGAATTGTAAAATACGGATATCATGACTTTCTTATTTAATAGATTAATTTATACGTTTCAATAGCATGATGGCCTATTTTCATCGGCAGGGTATGTCCCTCTCCTTGCATGCAATTATTTTCCTCTTCAATAATGTTGGTCGAGTAGCTGCTTTTCAGGGGTTTAAAACTCCATAATTTTACATTAGAGTCTTTTCCTTCAATATCAAATAGTCTTACAATGATTCCATTGTCATCTTCGCTTTTCTTGATGGTGCTAATGATTACATTGTCTTGGTCCACATGGAAAAAAGAATAGGAAGGTGTCAGTAACTTTTGTTTGCTATTATCAGTATTTCCGGATATTACCAATAAGGGTTCAGCAAATTGTGTTCCCCGTTGGTGTGTATTTCTCCAGTCACCTTCTGAAGAAGATAAAGAAAAACGGTAAGAGTGTGTTCCCTGTTGCAGATACCAGTTCCCGTTCCAGTGGCAACTTCTGCGAGAAGCTAAGAGTACAGGTTGCAGTACAGGATAACTAACAGGATCACTGGTTGCATCTTTATAACCAAATACTCCGACACTTGATGATAGCATGACATTAAAGCTGGAGTCTGATGAAGCAATCCAGTTTTGGCATTCGCGTAAAGGAGTTTGATTTAAAGGTATACTATAATCTAAATATGTATTTACTTTTCCTGCAGGAATGGATAAGTCATTTTTACCTATTTCTACAACTCCCATCGGAACTTCATAGCTTATTGTAGACTCTGTTTGATTTAGAGGCATTGTCATTCTGTATTCTCGGCTTTTTGCTCCGTCAAATCCTAGTATATCAATCTCAAAATCAATTTTAGGCAAGTTGTTATACACAATTACACGCTGAACTATTGTTGAATTCTTAAATCGCGAACAGCATTCTCTGACCTCTCTGATCTTTCCCGTTTCTATAATGTTCCATTGTGGTGAATAGTCTGAACTTTTTTCAAAACCTTCCATTGTTATAGGTTGAATCTCTGTGAATTCACCGGCACCGTTTCCTACGGAGCGGGTACAAAAAACTTCCCCACCTAAGAATTTATCTGTACGTAACAATTCTTTATTTAAGCGTTTATCTATAATGCTTTTCACTCCACCCGGAACAAAAGATACCCGGTAATAAGAATTATCTATATCAGTGACATCTGCTCGTTTGGACTGATCTTGTGTTTTCCTTTGCAGGTAATAAGATTTATATCCGACAGAAGGTACTGAATCTGCTTTAAAAACAATCTGAATGTCACCATCGTTTGTTTCGCTTTGTATGAGACTACACTGGAATGGAATTATATTTCCCTCCTCATCAACCAATATGATATCTTCAAAATCAGTATTGAGCGGGTAAATATTAAGGGAAGCTGTTACATTGTTTGTACATGACCAGCTTTGTGGATTAAAAACAGTGATAGGAATACCTTCCTGCTTGTGATCTATCAGGGCTGCGATCTGTTTCAATGTCTTATTCAACATACAATCAGCACTTTCCTTTGCTTGCTTAAATTTGTTTTTAAAAAATTCGTCAGTGATGGTTCCCCCATTACCTCCCCAACCATGATCTGGGTATATGGCATATTTCCAGGCTTCGTTTAGTTTATCCTGTGGATATGCATCAAATGAGTTTGTTAGCATTCCATAAATTGAAGCATATTTTTCTACATAGACTAGAGTTCTTTGAGCGTTTCTCATCATTGAAACCGCTTGATGGTGAGTTGGATTATGAATATATAACCATAAATTAGGCCATTCTCCGAACAACGGTATTGGTTCTGACTTCTTTGATATCAGTTCTGACATTGCAGATGAAACCGTCGTGTATTTGAATTTAGGCATATTTTTTTCAGCAGATAATTCATCAAAAATCTCCCTATAATTATAGGGCTCTTCATTGTCATCTGTATGTAAAAAGAAAAGATTTTTCCGGATCTTATATTTCTCATAGTAAGAGTCCCATGATTCTACTATGGAACGAATATAATTTTTCTTTTCTTCCTTATTTTGTATTCCGGCCAAAGTACGTGCATAGTCACAATAAATTCCATTTGATTTACAGATCAGGCTGCTTCCATCAGGAGAGAACCATCTGTAGACTCCAGGAGAAAAACGGGATATTACGTTATATTTGATTCCGGCTTTTGCATAAATTTGAGATGTTTGTAATGAACGACCAGGTACATCCGGATTAAAGACTGTAAGGAAATCACAACCGGGCAGTTGGGTCTTCAGCCACCGTTTCCCTAAATACACTTCACGAATTAAAGCTTCTCCGGACAATAAACTTTCATAAGGCTGGTTAAAAGTGGCTCCCCAGTCCAGACGCTTCCTGGATGTTAGCTGAATCATTTCTTTTTTTCTTTCTGGATATTTTTGGAGAAACTCTTCCAGGGTCAATGCATATTCCATCGTAAAACAATAAGAAGGATCGTGTTCTAACATTCTAAGACTTGGGAGCAGAAGTTTTTCTATACGGAATTCCGTACAACTATCCGGGACATTCATCCAGGCTATATCCTGATGGCTTGACAGAGCGAAATTTACATATCCGTTTCTGAAATGCTTGATTTGAGCATTAGTTGGCAATGCAAAAAGAAATAATAGTATTGGTAATGTATTTTTCATATGATGAATTTTAAAGTTAAGCGTATATTTTTATCGGTTACTTTTCGGTTTGTTTAATCGGTTAAATAAGCCGGATAAAAAAATTATTCTCTCCCGATTGTACGTAGAAATTTGTTCTGCAATACATGCCCTTGTGGTTTATATTCATTTCCTGTAGCTATGTTATCCAGTAAAATCCGTACCGATTTTTCACCTAATTCTTCCAACGGGAACACAGATGCACTCATATCTGGAGCTAATGCATCCAACCCGTCCATTGTATGAAAGGATCCCATGTGAAATTGATGATAATTAATTCCTTTTGATATGAAATACCGGATAGCTTCCATTGCCAGATAATGTGTTACAAAGAAAAAACCATTCACATTCGGTTCTTGCTGAAACAGAAGGTCCAGTTTTTCGAAAATGTCCGTGCGGTAAATCTGACGGTTAACTGGAATCTCTAAATCAGGATTGGCTTTTAGTCCTGCATTTTGCAGTGCCTTGCGATAGCCTTCTATTCGTTGTTGAATTACATATAAATGAGGCTCTGTAATTAATATTGCAATTTGAGAAGCTCCTTTCCTGGCCAGAAAATGAACCAGATCATAACTGCTTTGAAAATTGTCAACAATCACATAGTTAGTAGGCTTAGTCTGAAAGAAACGGTCTACCAGTACAAAAGGAAATTGTTGATTTTGTAGGAATTCAATTCCTCTCAGTTCTGTTTGGGCAGGAGCTATAATCATACCATCTACACGTTTGGAGATTAAAGCATGGATCAGATCATATTCCTTATCACCATTACCTTCAGAACTGCAAACGATCAGTGAGTAACCGCTTTTTGCAGCTTCTTTCTCTATATAATAAGCTAGTTGGGCATAGAAAGAATCACGCAGAAAAGGGATAATGAGCCCTAATGTTTTAGAGAATCCCAACGATAAACTACGAGCTACCAGATTAGGCCGATAATTGACCGAGCTGGCATACTCTTCGACACGCTTGATCGTTTTCGGACTGAATCCTTTTGCCTTACCTTGTCCTGATAATATCCAGGACACAGTAGCTTTCGATAAATTAAGCGCCGTAGCTATATCTTTAATTGAAACTCCCATAGTTAAAATTAATTGTAACAAATATAATTATTAGATATTTAACCGGTTAAATTATGAATAAAGAATTAAAACTGATTAACTTATTTATACTAGTTTTTTCTATAATACGTTTTTTACTTCTTTCCCAGTTTTCCTGTTGTCCATAGCAAATAGACCATGCAAAGCAATAATGGCAATAATCCTGCGATTTGTCCGTACCCATCGGATAAGGCTCCCATAAACGGCATGATCAGAGCTCCTCCGGAAACGCCCATAATCATCAGTGCCGAGATTTCATTGGCATGCTCCGGTCTATGTTTTAATGCGTAGGAAAACAGAATCGAAAAAACATTGGAACATGCAAGCCCGATGATTACAATCCATAGCAACAGAAGCCATAACTGGTCGCTGACCAGTAATGCAGCAAAGGCTGCAATGGCTATTATCATTCCTGACTGCATGAAAATCTTACTGTCAATCCGTGTCAGCAGCAGGGCTCCGAAAAAGGTTCCTGCCGTTCTTGATATGAAATACAGACTTGTACCCAGACCGGCTTCATTCAATGACAAACCGGTTTGTGCCATCAGTAATTTAGGTATATGAGTATTGAGACCTACATCAATTCCAACTACTGCCAGAATACCGATAAAAAGCCACAAAATGATCTTGTCTGAGAACAAGGCCAGTGCAGAACGGAAACTGGTAGTTGTTTTGACATTCTGGGGACGATCTGTGTCAATCGACAGAAGCAGCCATATTCCTGCCAGCAGAGTGGTTCCTGCGTAGACAACAAAAATCAGTTTCCAGTTTCCCCAGTACGAAGCGGCAATACCTGCAATAACGGGACCTAGAAATGAAGATATGGCTTTGACAAATTGTCCCAAAGTCAGGATGCTGGCCATCTTTTTTTCGCTTACAACCTGAGCAATCATCGGATTCAGCGAAACCTGGAGAATGGTGTTTCCGATGCCCAACAGTGCAAATGTCAGCAAGGTAAGGCTGAAATTATAATCAATCAATGGGAGAAGCATGGCTACAGCCGTTACTCCCATTGACAGCAGAACCGTATTCTTTCTTCCTAGCTTGTTCATGATTATTCCTGTGGGAATGGAACACAGGGCAAACCATAAGAAGACAAGCATAGGAATCAGATTGGCTAATGTATCCGACAGGAAGAAGTCTTTCTTGACATAATTTGTGGCTATCCCTACTACGTCCACAAAACCCATGACAAAAAAGCCGAATAGAATCGGAAAAAGTTTCATCCATGTGATCGTGCTTTTCATATTTCCCTGATATTTAGTTAGTATGCATTTGAACTTCCAGTTTTCCTCCTTTCACGATTTCCGTAAAGGGTAAGTGTACTCCCTGAATGGGTTTGCCGTTCAGCAGATATTGGTTCACATACGCATCACTTCCCGTATTGCCGGTAGTGGTAATAACAAACTGGTCTCCGGGGTAATATTCCTTGTTTAAATGAATGGTAATCTTGTCGAACAAGGGAGCACCCAGACTGAAAGAAGGATGAATGTCTGTCAGACCTTTCACATCAAAGAGTCCCATGGATGAAATGACATACCATGCTCCAAGCTGTCCCTGATCTTCATCCTGACCATATCCGTATCCGTGTACACCATCTGTTCCATAGAATTCATTCAGGATGGCGCGTACCCATTTCTGGGTAAGCTCCGGACGGCCGGCTTCGTTAAACAGCCATGAAATATGCAGGCAGGGCTGATTGCCGTGATTGTATAAGGTTTCCAGGCCGGCAAAAGCACCTACTTCTGTTCCGCCGCTGAAAATCTTTTTCTGTGATTGGGTAAAAATACTGTCCAGACGTGCATTGAACTCTTCGGTTCCTACCTTGGCAACCAGTCCTTTTACATCATGCGGTACATAGAACGTATATTGCCAGGCATTTCCTTCCTGAAAACCACGCCATACTTCCATCGGGTTAAAGTTGTCAACAAACTTTCCGTCTGCCTTCTTCGGACGGATAAAGTTGCAGGATGTGTCATACAGACGTTCCCATCCTTTTGACAGGTTCATCAGCTTGTCATAATTCTCCGTATCTCCCAGTGATTTGGCCCATTGAGCTACGGCCCATGCACTGTAAGAATATTCCAGAGTGTGTGAAGCCGAGAACATGAAGGTTTCATGGTAACCTTCTCCCTGGTCCTGATGAGGAACGTAACCATATTTTACAAATTCTGCGGTGTTGACCTTCCCCGCACCAAACGGGCGGTCTTTCCCGTCCAGCTCATTTTTCAGGCAAGCTTCGTATGCCAGTTTCGTATCGAAATCCCGGATCCCACACTGATAGGCTCCGGCAATAATCGTGCTTAGCAAGTTGGTTCCGACTCCCGATACATACCGGTTATTGGCCAGTCCGTCAGCCAGCCATCCGGCATCCTTGTAAGCCTGGATGTGAGAGCTGACATATTCTGACATGTATTCAGGATAAGCAAGAGTCCACAGCTGAGACAGGTTCCACTGAGCTCCCCATGCAGCATCGGTGTTGTACACATTATATTGAGGTTTGCCTTCCTTCATTGGCAACTGTCCTACTGAACCGTCATTGCGCGGGTAAGCACCGTTTACATCGTTTGCCAGTCCGCGTCCCAATAAAGCATGATACAGCCCCGTATAGAACTTTACCTTGTCTTCTTTTTTGGATGTTTCTACCTCAATACGTCCCAGATACTCCTGCCAGATCTGATGGGCCTGTTCTTTGGCATCCTCAAAGGTTTTGCCCTCTGCTTCAGCCTGCAGATTGATTCTGGCATTTTCTACCGAAGTATAAGAAAGGCCGATTTTGGCCGTCACTGCCTCCTGCTGTTCATTGGAAAACGTAAAGTACATACCTGCTCCGGTCCCCTTGCTTTCCTTTGCATCTGCCAATTGAGTATTGCCATGGAAACTGCCGTAACTTTCCGGTTTCCGGTCAAGAACTGCAGAGAAATAAAGCGGGACAGTAGCTCCCGGCTGATATTTTTTTACATATTCCGGCATGGTAATCACCCACCCTTCGATATGTCCGTCAGCTGTATAAGTCACATATGCATCTTTTACGGCTCCACTCTCTCCCTGACGGTTTCCGATATTAAACAGGATATGGTTGTCTGTTCCTTTGGGGAAGGTAAAACGCTGGAATGCCACACGGGGAGTAGCGGTCAGTTCAGCCTGAATCTGATAGTCATCCAGCAGTACTGAATAATATCCGGCTGTGGCAATTTCATTCTCGCGTGAAAAGTGTGAACGGTATCCCGTTTTTACCGAGTCTGTAGGTAAGCCGGGAACTGTAACCAGTTTACCGTTGGTCGGCATCAGCACGATACCTCCAACCTGAAACTCATGTAGACAGGGAAATCCTTCAATGGTGTTCTCACGATAGTCATACCCCGTGGCTTCCCATCCCCATTTATTTCCCAGACTTCCATTGGTGGAAGGAGCCGGTTTGGCCAGACCGAAAGGCAATGCTCCCGGTGTGAAATGAAACCATCGGCAGTGTGCCGTTCCGATCCTTGGCTCCACATATTGTGTCCAGTCTTCAACGTTCCGTATCTTTTCCTGCTTGTTTTCGCAGGAACTGCACAAGGTTCCCAGTATGCATATAGCTAGTATATATTTTTTCATGGTCTGATTTTTATGTTAATTGTTTTTCTTTCTTAATTCACTTACAGCCAGCCAGTAAGCTCCCAGTGCGATAGCCCGGCTGGCTCCTAGTCTGGATAATATCACTCCTGTCCGGCGTTCTGTCTGATAGGCAACTTCCTTTTGTGATTCCGGTACCTTGACATAGCGGTCTGCCGTTTTCAGAAAGGCTTCTGACTCTTCCGGATTTTCCAGGTTATAAGCTTTCATCTGAAGCCGGGGAAAACGTGTCCCGTCTGTCATTCCAGTATCTTCCCTCAGCTCTTTCATCAGGGCTGGCAGGATATATTTGGACGCTCCGGCTATTCCTCCTCCGATAACCACTACACCATCTATCAGTGTAAGGGCTGTGGCTATGGCATGTCCGGCCACTTCTCCCAGTTCTGCAAAGGCTCTTTTTGCAGCTTCCCGGTTTCCTTCTTTCAGACCTTCGGCAATTTCATAGATCTCTTTCGGCGTGTAGCTGGCGGTATCTCCCGATAATTTCGTATAGATGCGCTGAATCCCCCGGATGCTGACACTTTCTTCGGCAATCAGTTCTCCGTGTTTTTTATGAGGCAGACACCACAGATAGCCGCCGGTCTGATTGTCTCCTTTCAGCAGATTGCCGTGAATGACCACTCCCCCGCCAAAGCCTGTTCCCAGGGTAACTCCCAGCAGATTGTGATAACGCTTGGGATTTCCGGCAGCTTCCAGTCGGGAATTAATCTCCGGCAATGCACCGGCCAGTGCTTCCCCATATGCAAACAGGTTTCCGTCGTTATTGATGAATACAGGAATTCCGAAACAATCCTCCAGATAAGGGCCGAGGGCTACTCCGTTCCGGAATGCGGGGAAATTAGGCAAGTCGCCTATGATTCCGGCTTCATAGTCTGCCGGTCCTGGAAATGCAAAGCTGATGGCTTCAGGACGGGCAGAAAGAAGGGACTGTATGGTTTCAAATCCTTTTCTGATTGTATGTAAACAGAGCTCCAGGTCATGGGGTGCTGTCGGTAAGGTAACCGGAGAGACTATTTCCTCTCCGTTACAGATGGCAGAGAATACCAGATTTGTACCACCTGCATCCAGTGTCATAACAATAGGATTCGCTGTATTCATAGTCTTTATTTTTTATTGTCTGAATCTTACATATGCCTTGATCGTTCCGCACTGTTTACCCTCGGATGCTCCATATGGGCGAATCGTGTATTCTCCGACAGAAGCCGGAATGATGAATGTCTCTGCATAATGTACGATAAAAGGTTCAAAAGCGTGAGTCGGGCTTTCAATGATGGCTTCTTCTCCTTCTATGAGATTAAATACCTGTACTCCCCCGTCTGTATGATGAGTGAAGGGAGCTGTAAACCAATGGCGTCGGGTTTCTATGAATTCATTTTCGTGCAGACCCGTACGTTCTTCACGCCACCCTTCTCCCTCTGCAATCTGTTCAATATGGTTGACCAGATGTTCACGGGTGAAATCGGTCTGGCGTTCCCACTGGATAACCTTCGACCCGTGTCCGATATTGATCGGACGAGGCAGTCCGTCCAGTCCCAGGCGTCCCCAGTCCCACAACTTAAATGTAAAGATGCTGGGGGTTGCACTGATTTCCAGCACCATGGCTCCTGCTCCTGAACAGTGAATGGTTCCGTTCGGAATCAGGAAATGATCATGCTTCCTGGCCGGCCACTGATTGATATATTTTTGTGTATCAAACGGCTTCCCTGTTTCCTGTGATTCGTTCAGGGAAGCAATCATTTCATCCGGATTCACTCCTGTTTTCAGTCCCAGGAATACGGTTGCACCTTCTTCCGCATCAAGCAGATAATAACTTTCATCCTGTGTGTAATAGATGCCGAAAGTATCACGGATATACTGGGTTGTCGGATGTACCTGTAAACTCAGGTTCCCGCCTCCGATAGTGTCCAGAAAATCAAAACGGATCGGGAAATCCTGTCCAAAACGTGATTCAACCGGTCCTCCCAGCAAATCACGTGTCTTATAGAATACCAGGTTATTGGAAGGCATCTCAAAACGTTCTCCATTTATATTGAAATACAGGCTGTTTTCTTCCGGTACACAGTCAAAGCACCACCCATAGTTGGGCTGGTCAGGATTCAGGTCACATACTCTTTTCATCCACTGGCCTCCCCATGGAGCCGGATCGAAGAACGGAACGACGCGGAACGGCTGATGGGCTGTCTTGTCCAGTCCTTTCCGTAACAGGTCTCCGGTAATCATTTTAGGCTCGCCGGCAATGTGGGTATCCATCCAGTAGTCCGCTTTGCTTAATAACTGCTTTTTCAGCTGGTCACAAACAACCCAGTCTACAAAATATCCTCGCTTGTAATGATATGAGGCACCTTCCGCTTTATTCTCAACGCCCAGTCCGTTGATTTCGTGACGGCGTGAACGCATCTGGATTTCCCAGCGGGCCATGTCCACGTATACAATGCAGTCAGCTTCGGGAGCTACCCAGGCGGCTCCGTGACCATATACTACGGTCAGGCCTTGAGCCGACCGGATCTTTTCCCGGGCTGAAGCCAATTTGTCCGTATTGAAAAAGTCTTTGTATGATAAATGCGTACGGAACCCGAACAGCCGGTCATCTGTAACATACGGATAAGTCATCTGTTCGATCTCGTTCACCGGTTTGAATAAACTTTGTGTATCGATCCAGCAATCGGCATGCAAGCCTGCAAATCCGTCGCGCAGCTCGTCGTGAAGGACTCCCTGATAGCATTCTATTACCAATACACAAGATTCGGCAGACAGGCTGCTTTTCAGTTGGTTACAGATATTCTCCCAGCCTTTCCATACAATCCCCTCCATCGGTGTGGCAGGGTATTTATCGTAATTACTTTTATACATACGGTTTTTTTGATTTATTTAATTATGCCTATTGAAAAATTTCATTTTCTACTTTCGCAAAAGTAGGGTTTAAAATTGGGAAAAAGTTGTATATTTGTATCGATTTACTTGTACTTTCTTATTATTTTTATCCTATGGTTAAAATGAAAGAAGGGTTCAAGGGAGAACGGTTTGCCTCTCTCCCGGACAACCTGCTGGAGACATATAGTAAAGATCCCCTGATCGGAGACTTGTTTTTGCGGAAGATAGGATATTTCCCTCGGGTAAAATACCATTATATCCAGAAGGAACACGGTTGCGACTATACCATGCTTATCTATTGTACGGATGGTGAAGGATGGTATGAGATCTATGGCGAAAAACATATTCTGCGAAAGAATGAATACATCATACTTCCGCAGAATACTCCTTATGCTTTTGGGGCCAACAATGAAAATCCCTGGACTATCTATTGGTTGCATTTTAAAGGCAAGAACTGTAAATACTACCAGCCGGGAAGTTGTGTTCCGCGCAGCATTACCCCCGACAATCATTCACGCCTTCAAGACCGCCTCCTGTTGTTTGAGGAAATCTACCATTGTTTTTCTCTGGCATATATTCCGGAATACATGCGGTACACTTCGGCCTGCCTGCATCTGTTCCTGTCCTCTTTCATTTATCTGGAACAGTACCGTTCCATACAGACCTTTATTAATAAGGATCTGAGCTTTTCAGGAAAAGTCATCCATTTCATGCAGGAAAATTTACAATATAATATAACCCTGGAAGAACTGGCTGCTCACTTTAAATATTCAGCATCACACTTTTCCATGCTGTTTCAGAAGGAAACCGGTTCTTCACCGATAAATTATTTTCTCAGATTGAAAATACAGAAGGCCTGTCAATATATTGAACTTACGGATTTGAAGTTACAGGATATTGCAACTGCCATCGGCTTTGAAGAACCGGCTTATTTTTCCCGTTTGTTTACGAAAATCATGGGAATGACTCCGTCAGCTTACCGGAAACAGGAAAAGGGTTAAAAGCAATTCTTTTTAATCGCTTTCAGCCATCCTGCGGCGTGGGTTTCCTGACCTTTTTCAGAGAAATGAACACCGTCTCCGCGTTGAAATGCTTTGTTCAGCTTGTCCGTGTCCGGCCCCTCAAAGATATCATCATATTTTTTCGCCAGCTTCTTTTGAGCATTGCGTATGGCCGGATCATTTCCTTCATTTTCATTGACACAATAAGGATGATACGAGGCTACTGCGACACCTATCGGGCTATTTATTCCTCTGCTTCTGAATACTTCGCGTATGGTTTCAAACATGCGTATGTAGTTTTCTTCAGAAGTGTTGCTGATGTTGTCCGATTCGCCCTGGTGCCATAAAATGCAATCAGGAGTGATATGTTGTTCTTTCAGCTGTTCAACCGTTTCAATCAGTCTGTTATGAAGAGGACCTCCTTTAGCCTAGGCAGAGATTTCTACACCTCCTACACCGATGGGAATGATTGTCACCTGACCGGTACATCCGTCTTCAATGAGCTTGTCGGCGAGTCTGTTCCAGACACTTCCTCCGTTGCCTGTTGCACCGATCAGAGGATCTGTTGACGGATAAAGTTTTCCTTCAAAATAATTGTACACTTTATGCTTGGGAGTATAATTCCCCCATCCATGATTGGCTGAATTGGATTGTCCGAAGGTAAATATTACCATTCCTTTCCGGGCTTCTTCCAGAGGAACTTCCTGATAGTTCTCAGCCCAGCTGCGAAGCTGTTCGATGGCTCTGACAAGCACCCCGGCTTCACCACGGAATGTTCCGGAACCTTTGGGCTCGCCCGACTGGGTATACCATTCATTAAATCCTTTATTTCTGACCACTCTGGCCAGCATCGGACGAAGCTCCTCATAAGCCTCTTTGATAAATCCGTTTTCTGCCAGTCCCCATATCATGCGCGCTCCGAACCAGGTCCAGTCACCGCCGTTCTGATATCCGTACGGATACATGCCTACTCCCTTGAAGAAACCGGCCGGATAGGTCGGATACATGGTCAGTCCGATGGTCTGGGCTCCGGCTTTTCTCACATTCTCAAGCATGCGGTTGTTGGCCTGTTCGATTTCCTCTTTTGAAAGCAGTCCGGCAAGAATGGCTACAGCAGTTCCGCCATGGTAGTAGATCTGATTTTCGTCAAAATTCTGGGGAAACGGAGATCCGTTCAGATAGATGTGCGGTATGAATTTCCGTTTCTCCTTGTCCCACAGATGCTTTCTGATATTCTGGGCCAGCTCATTCTTTACCTTTCCCCATTTGCTCTTGTAACCTTTGTTGGTTGTCATTTCCAGGAAATTATCTATGGCAAGCACTAGCATGGCATTATCATAGATGTCAATGGTATAATGCGTATTCTCATCAATTTCTACTCCCCAGATATGTTCAGGCTGGACATCTCCCCAATCGGCTGTTGTTGCTCCTGTGATCAGGCCGTATTCCTGGTTATACTTATGTTCCATCAGGTATCTTAATGCCCATTCCATTCTTTCTTCCACAGTCTTGCCGGCTACCACCGATTTCAGATAATCCGTATTTCCGCTTTTCCGGATATACTGGTATACGGCCTGAATGAGTGAAGTCTCATGGTCTGTTTCCACGGTATTTTTGTGTGCGGCAAACTGGGGACATGTTTTTGACAGTCTGTATTTATATCCTCCGACATTATTTAAATCGGCTTTCCTGATATCAATATATCCGTCAACGATGTCTCCTTCGGCCCCCTGGAAATGGAAGAAGGTATTCAGACAGTCCTGTACATTCTTGTCTGGCATCACATCCATAGCCACTTGAATGAAGGTATTGAAATCTCTGATCCATACTTCTCCGTATCCGTCACCTGCATTCAGTCCTGTGGACACGGTTTTGTATGCCATGCGATGTACCTGATCCATTAAAGGATCTTCCAGAATGTTTTTTTGTACGATTCTGAGTTCTGCCTCTTTTTCATTGCCGACGTTTGCCTGTAGAGAAACCATGGAGCATAGCACTCCAATACCCAGTATTGAAATCTTTCTGTTCATTTTCATATAAAAGGTTTAACAAGTTAATGAATAATAATCCAATTTACAATTTACAGAATAATCTGAATGATGTATGCAAAAGTAGGGCTTTTTATGCTGGAAAAATTGTATATAACTTCCAATTCGCTTGCATTATCTTACGATTTTGCGGAATGCCCTTGCATAATAAGAAGTATTTGGCTATTTTTGGCTGACTTGAAAATTTAATTTATTCGTGGGGTATCTTATACATCTATTATTATTAAATACAGGAAGTAATGAATTCAAGAAATTTGATTCTGACCTGTGTCTGCACATTTCTGTGCGGGTGCAGTGTTGAAAATATTCTTTCCGAGAAAGAATACAATCAGGGCATCAATGTTCTTCCTCTGCCGCAGAGCATCAACGTGGGTAGCGGAAGATTTATCATCAGTAAAAGTACTCAGATCACAATATCTGATGATTCTCTGGGGCAGGTTGCGGACTTCTATGCTCGAAAAATGCAGGCTTCAACGGGAATGAACGTGAAAGTGACTGATAAGAAGGTAGAAAATGCCATCAATCTGTCTATTGACAGGAATGTCGGGAAAGGTCTTGACACGGAACTGGCTGCCGAATCCTATCTCCTCTCTGTAAAGGAGAACGGAGTGGATATCAAAGCCTCTTCTTTGCGCGGACTGTTTTATGGTATGGCGACATTGATGCAGCTTCTTCCGGCAGAAATAGAATCCGGTCATGAGATCAGCCATGCAGTATGGAGCGTTCCTGTGGTAGATATCAGTGACAGCCCGCGTTTCAAGTATAGAGGCCTGATGCTTGATGTAGCCCGTCATTTCATTTCTGTTGAAGGGCTGAAGAAACATATCGATATGCTTGCCTCCGTAAAGATAAACAACCTTCATCTTCATCTGACCGATTATCAGGGATGGCGAATTGAGATCAGGAAATATCCCAGACTGACGGCGGTCGGTGGTACCCGCATTGATGAATATGGAAAGGAATACTCCGGCTTTTACACTCAGGAGGAGATTAAGGACCTGGTAAAATATGCCCGGGAAAGGTTTGTTAATATCATTCCGGAAATAGATGTTCCCGGTCATTCCCTGGCTGCTATGGCTGCCTATCCTGAACTCTCATGTACCGGCGAAAGTTATGATGTAATGAACAGATGGGGTCCCTTTCCGGTAGTTCTTTGTCCCGGTAAAGAGAATATGTTTGAACTGCTTGACGGGGTCTTTGCAGAAATGAGTACTCTCTTTCCAAGTGAATATTTTCATATTGGAGGAGATGAATGTCCTAAAAAAGTATGGGAAACCTGTCCTGCGTGTCAGAGAAGAATCAAAGAAGAAGGGCTGTTTGATGACAAGGAACATTCCGCTGAAGATAAATTGCAAAGTTATGCCATCTCCAGATGTGAACAGATTCTGAAGAAGTATGGCAAGAAACTGATAGGATGGGATGAAATCCTTCAGGGAGGTCTGGCTCCGGAAGCAACAGTCATGTCCTGGCGTGGTGAAGCCGGAGGCATTGCTTCTGCTCTCATGAACCATAATGTCATTATGACTCCCACAAGCGGAGGCATGTATTTTGATCATTATCAGGGGAACTCTCAGGCAGAACCCTTTGCCTGGGGAGGTTATGCTCCTATTGTCAAGTCATACAACTATAATCCGGTTCCGGATACTTTGGTCAAAATGGGAAAGGAAAAGTATATCCTGGGTGTACAGGGCAATGCCTGGACTGAATGTATGTATACGGAAGATATCGTGGAATACAGAGTTTATCCCAGAATCTTTGCCGTAGCCGAAACCGGATGGACGCCTGACGGGAAAAAGGACTTTAATGACTTCTCACGCCGGTTAAACAATATGGCCGTAAGGATGGATTATCACGGCATCAACTATCATATTCCTTTGCCTGAACAGCCGGATTTCTGCCGGAACCATGTTGCATTTACAGATGTTGCCAGTGTAAGTTTCGGAACTTCCAGACCCATGAAAATGGTATATACAACAGATGGTACGGAACCGGATCTTCATTCACCGGTATATGATAAGCCCATTCAGACAGACACGACTTGTACCATCAGGATCAGAAGTGTTTTGCCTTCAGGAAAGATGAGTATGGTGAGAGAGGTACGTGTAGAGCGTCAGTCGTATAAGGAACCGGATACCGGCAGGACGCCTGAACATGCCGGACTGAAACTTCACTTTGCTCCTCACAGGTGTATGTATATCAGTGAACTGTCGGAAGTTAAGGAGTGGAAAGACAGCGTGCTTACTTCCATTGAACCGATTGCCAGACTCAGAACGAACCAATATATGAACGTGGAGTTTTATGTTGCTGTGGCGGAAGGATATTTCTTTGTTCCGGAAGATGCCATCTATGAATTCTCATCCAACAATACCCGTATAACGGTTGGTGACTATGTTGCTGTGGATAATGACGGAAAGCCTCAGGTAAATTCCAGGTATGGGAAATCCATGGCCCTAAAGAAGGGATGGCATAAGATCAAAATTGAGCAAATCTCCAACTTCATAGGTGGATGGAACTCCCAGCACAGAAACAGCGGTGCTGTAATGATGAGAAAATATGGAGATGAAAAATGGACTGACATATCAAAAGATAACATTAAATATAACTGACTATGAAACTAAAGATTAATAAACCTTTTTGGGCTTCAATGCTCATGGGAGGACTGGCAGTTCCTTCGTTGGCACAGGATTATACCAATATTGTTCTTATCAATCTGGACGATGTCGGATTCGGAGATTTTTCCTGCAATGGTGCATACGGCTATAAGACTCCCAATATAGACAATCTGGCATCACAGGGAGTCAGGTTTACTCATTTTCTGGCCTGCCAGCCGATCAGCGGAGCTTCGCGTGCAGGCCTTCTCACCGGATGCTATCCCAATCGTATCGGCTTTTCCGGGGCCCCCGGTCCGGATTCTGATTATGGCATTCATCCGGAAGAAATGACAATGGGTGAATTGCTGAAGCAGAAAGGATACAGTACGGCCATCTTCGGTAAATGGCATTTGGGTGATGCCCGTGAGTTTCTTCCGCTGCAAAATGGTTTTGATGAATATTATGGCCTTCCCTATTCCAATGACATGTGGCCATACCATCCTCAGCAGGGAGAAGTGTTTAATTTCCCCGATCTGCCGACCATTGAAGGCAATAAGGTGGTAGGATATAATACGGACCAGACCAGGTTTACAACCGATTATACCGTCAGGGCAGTAAACTTCATCCGGAAAAACCGTAAGAAACCGTTCTTCCTGTACCTGGCACATTCCATGCCGCATGTGCCGCTGGCTGTATCCGATAAGTTTAAAGGAAAAAGCGAACAGGGACTTTTCGGAGATGTAATGATGGAAATAGACTGGAGTGTAGGTGAAGTGCTGAAGACGCTGAAGGAACAGGGACTTATGGAAAATACGCTTGTGGTGCTGACTTCAGACAACGGGCCATGGACCAATTACGGAAACCATGCCGGTTCTGCCGGAGGACTTCGTGAAGCAAAGGCTACTACCTTTGATGGCGGCAACCGTATTCCTTGTATCATGTACTGGAAGGGACATACGAAGCCCGGAACCATATGCAACAAACTGGCATCCAACATCGACTTGTTCCCGACATTTGCGGAAATTACGGGAGCTCCCCTTCCTGAGAAAAAGATAGACGGTGTCAGCATCCTTTCGCTTATTCATGGTGAAGACAATGCCAATCCGCGTGAATCGTTCGTTTACTACCTGAATAAAAACGACCTTGAGGCAGTCACGGACGGAGAATTCAAGCTTGTATATTCTCACAAGTATGTGACTTACGGAGCTTATGAACCTGGTAATGACGGACAGCCAGGAAAACTCACCGTAGCTGAAATAGAAAAGCCGGAACTGTATGACCTTCGCCGTGATCCGGGAGAAAGATACAATGTGATATCCCAATATCCGGAAAGGGTTATCAAACTCAATAAAATAGCAGATAAGATGCGTAAAGAACTGGGTGACGATCTGACCCGTAAGAAAGGTACGGAGCGCAGGAAGCCCGGAGCCCGTATCATTTCAAATAATGATTGATTTTGTAGCAAAGTATTAACCAGGATTTTCAGGAAGGAAAAGAACAATTATTTCAATATTTCGGTTTCTCCAACCGAAATATTGAAATAATTATATAAAGACTGTGTCATAATAGGCCTGTTTGGGGCAGCATTGACAATGGGTTTTGAATTTTCTGTTGGATTATCTTCAGGTTCAACATGGAATGAATTAATAGAGGCGTATAACCCGCTGATAACTTACAGATTAAAACAACTATATGGCAAGTAATATTGAAGAGATTTTAGTTTCCGTTTGAACGCATTGTCGGGGGAATTGCATCCATTAAGTAAGCTATGCAGCACAATTGTGCATATAGTTTTTCCTGTGAAATTCCTTTGTTTTGAATCCATGATTTCTGTAGCTGTTAGCCAAGCGGAAATAACTGATAATTTTTAAACATTCGATTGCTTTCTGTTCGTTATAAGGACTACCCACAGCGGCAAGGTCTGTATGGAATCGCCAATACTTGTTTCTGCACTTTCTGAATAAAACATCAGATCCGCAAAATGATAACCATGGTAATGGATACATGTATCAAGATAAGCCAAAGGGCGTTTTTTTATGATACTGGAGATTTTGAAATCCAATACCAAATCATCTCATATTTTTCAGCAGTCCCATCTTTTTCATTTGATGAACAGTCAGTTCCGGATCGTAAATTACGTCACATCCAGCCGTTGCCTTAAGGACTTGGATATATGTTTCAATATCACCGGCACCAATTTCATTACGAAATTCATTTAATTTTTCGGCATCTTCTACAGGCCAGATATATATAACCTGTCGGCCGTTCACTGTGACGGTATAAGATTGTGTTCCATATTTTTGCGGCTTGCCTTCCTTCATTCTGATTCTATCTGTCAAAACAGCATAATCACTGGCATTTATCAGTTCTTTCCGCACAGCTTCTTTCATTATAGGGAGATGCTTTTTCTGGAATTTCAAATCGGCGTGATCTACTATCAACCATATAGCCTTATAGGATTGAGCAGACAAACCTTTCGGCAGTCCTTTCTTCAATATTGAAGCAACAAGAATCTGGTTTTCCTTGTCGATGGCCTTTGTTTGCTCCTGAAGCAGCATAAGAGAATCTATTACGAAGGCTTGAACATTATCAGCTCCGGTGCTGTTCAGCTTATTCATCAGAGTCAAGGATTCAGTCCGGACTTTCTGGTCTCTCTCATATGCACTAGTCAGCAGGGAATCTATTTCCTGAACACTTTGCGCTTTCAGGGATGTGCTTAATATAAGCAAAATGGATATGAATATTTGTTTCATAAAAGTTGTTTTTGAGATTAAATGTTAACTCTTTGTAGATAGTCAATTGCTGCCTGCAGCTGCTCATCCACTCCACGCATTATCCCTTCGGCTGAAAGCTCCACAACCTTATCTATTTTCACCCCATTACGCTGAGCATTTGTTCCGTCTGGATAGCATATTCCGGCACCTGTAATGTAGAATGAAGCATAAGGGAGCTGAATTTTTGTCACATCACCATCAGCACCTGCCGTCTGGCTTCCGACAGTAACAGAACCCGGTATAGTTTGCAGAAGCATTGTAAAGTATTCAGACATAGATTGCGAATGTGCATTCACCAATAAAACAACTTTTCCTTTATAGAGTTTATTCGGATCAGATGTTTTTTTTGTCGATATCGTAGTTCGGATGAAACTCCCAGGCCGGTGAGCTTGTGGCAATAAAACTTCTGCAGCTTCTCTTGCTTGAGAAAAAAAGAAAGTTGGCAATAGTTTGTGAAGCACATCGTATTCTGCCGGATATGTACGTAAATCGATTATAAGTTTATCATGAGATGCCAGAAAAATTTCCAAATCCTTTTCATCTTTGCAAGTAAGACTGCCGATGTTTATATAACCTACACCGTCTGCAACTTCTTTAAATTCAGGTTTGGAAGGAACATTTTGTGGCGGAAACCTCCTGTTGATAAACTTGCTTCCATCAACAGACGAGACCATGGAAGTGTAAGTTTTACCTTCGCGTACATACTCTACCCTGACTTTATCTTTCGCAGTCAGCAGAGTGGCATAAGAACCGACCCTCAGAAGTGAACTCCTGTTGGAATGAGGTATGTATGGAGCAAGTTCATTCAGACGTTTAATTGGACTGACAGAGTCAATAAGAATAATTTCATCTCCGATTTTAAAATTATTGGACACAAGAGAACATGTATCAGTTACAAACAACCGGTCCTCTGCAAATTTACACATCAAAGGAACAAACCGCCCTCCGAAAATTGGGACATACCATGAATTGGCATGTGTGTCACACAATTCGGAAACCATCTTGGAATACAGAGAGGAGAATCCTACTGAACGGTCAAATGCCAATGCAATATATTCTGCAAGTACATCATTCCACGGACGGTCTGTGAGATTGCGGTTAGGCGAATAACTGTCAATGGCATTCCAGAATTTGGCGACACCGAGAAGGCGATATGCCATATCATCTTGCGGTATGCCTGCATATTGCGTTTCTATATATGAAACATTGACAGGCGTCTGTTTTACGTATTGATTATTTCCTGGGTCTGCATCTTTTAACTTCATAAGGCTCTCACTCAGGGATTTGCCTAATGACAAAGAGTCTGAAATCCAGTTGAAGTCATTGAAAGTTTCTATGTTCACGTCGTCTTCTTTATCACGTATAGCATAAGGTCCCAATCCTGATATCCATTTTGAGCAAATGTCATTTCTCATGGAATCCGGTGCCTGAAGGACGTCATTTAATAAACAGAAATATTCTGCATCCGCATTGATAGAACGGGAAGCGAAAGCCGGGTGGTGATACTTGACAAAACCCCAAATACGTGAAACCTGCACAATAGATTGGATTTGCAAACTGTCAGGCTCTTGCGGAAGTTTAAGTTTGGTATATGCCTGTTCAATAGAAAGTGATTTCTTTTCTACATTGTAACTACAAGAAAACAGCCCTACAACAATAAGAATGACTTGAAATAAGATGTAATTCCGTTTCATATCTATTTTTGATTATTAATCTCACAATGGCAATCAACAAACTGTCCGTTCTTGAAGCAGGCTTTCCAGAAGATGTCGCACTTGTGGAAAATGCTTTTTCAAGAACCTGCTAAAAGTTCTTGATATCTAACATATTTACTCTATGCGAGCATGGTCCCTTCTATTTATTATTCCTGTATCTGTTGATGCATTTTTATTTATTACCCGTGTGTTATTGGATTTTTACCATTAGAAAAATTCCAGCTTACAGAGGGGTAAATTTTGTCTGAACATCCAATAGGAATACGATGATGTTGTGTTGCTTCTTGGCGTATGGCATCTGAAAACCTCTTTCATAATCACTTTTTGACTGGCTTAAGGTTAAATACCATCTCTGCTGTACCCAGCCCGTCGCTTTCCACTGAGAAATGCAATTTTCCTTTCGCTCCCCTGTCGGCTTTCACAATGGCCAGATACAGCCCGTTAAAAGCCGGACGTGTTGTTTCCGGAAAAGGAATCAGACAGGTCGGATCTCCGTTATCGGTTGCCACAATTTTACCCGGCCCGTCCAGCGTTGCTTTAATCAGAGGCTCTGCGGTAGGTACTTCGTTTCCGTCCGCATCCAGTACGGAGACCCGTACAAAGATCAGATCCTCACCGTCAGACTTTAGTATTTTCTTGTCGGGAGTCAGTTTCAGTTTTACCGGAGCACCTGTTGTCTTTACCGACGCTTCTGCCCATACTTTTCCGTCTTTGTAAGCCACAGCCTTCAGTTCACCCGGTTCATACGGAACCTCATTCCAGCGGAAACGGTATTCAAATGCCTGCTTCTGCTTTTTCCCCAATGATTTGCCGTTCAAGAACAGTTCAACCTCGTCACCGGATGAATAGACGAAAACCGGGATATTCTCTCCTTTCTTGTCCTCAAAATTCCAATGCGGCAAAATATGCACCATCGGATAGTCAGGCATCCATCGGGATTGATATAAGTAATAGCGGTCTTTGGGGAATCCGGCGAGATCGACAATGCCAAAATAGCTGCTGCGCGAAGTCGGACGGTTCTCTTCTATCTTCTTCAGTTCCTCTTCCTGCTTTTTCAGTTCTTCTTTACTCAAGGCGGCTGCATGATTCAGCAGTACGGTCTTGTCGCTGTTAAACGGAGTCGGTTCTCCCAGATAGTCGAATCCTGTCCATACGAATTCACCGCAAATGGCCGGATAGCGGTCGAGAGCCGCAAATTCCTGATCAGGCAATCCGCCCCATCCCGGTTCATTCAGGTCGTACGAAGAAACATGGAATTTGCGCGGAAAGTATTCTCCGCGGGAGCTCATGGTGGAGCTGCTTTCGCTGGAAAATCCAGACAGATGTTCGTGTCCTTCTTTGTTGAGGAATTCTCCGTAGAAATGAGGACCGCCATAAACACCGGCTGCATAGTTCATCCCATGTACGTCAACCTGTAACTCTGTTCCGTTCATGGCAGACTTGCTGGGATAGGAAGCTCCGAAGGTTACCGGACGGGTCTTGTCAAAACGGTGTACCACGTCGGTCAGATAGCGGGCTATGCCCAGTTCAGGAGTGTATTGTTCGGGAACTTCATTGCCGGTACTCCATAAAATGACAGAGGGATGATTTCTGTCCCGGCACACCAGTGCTTCCAGGTCTTTTACGTGCCATTCTTCAAACAGTGAACCGTAATCGCCTGGCTGTTTGCCCTTCTTCCAGCAGTCGAATGCTTCATCCATGACGAGAAATCCCATCTTGTCGGCCAGATCAAGCAGTTCCGGCGCCGGAATGTTGTGGGAAGTGCGCAGTGCGTTGCAGCCGAAACTTTTCAGAATCTTCAACTGCCGTTCCAGGGCAACTTTATTGACAGCTGTTCCCAGTGCTCCCAAATCGTGGTGATTACAGGTTCCCTGTATCTGTACCCGTTTCCCGTTCAGCAAGAAACCATTGTCGTGCGTAAAGCGGATTGTCCGGAATCCGAAAGGTACCTCATAAGTATCGACCTGTTTTTTCCCGTCAAATACGACAACTCTGGCCAGATAACGGTTTGTCTGTTCCAGGCTCCAGCGTCTGGGTTCAGATACCGTTACAGTCACGCTGTCTTCCAGCGTTCCATCGGCCGGCAAATTCAGGGATAAGGATTTGCACTTTGCGACTTCCGCCCCTACCCGGTCTTCTGCATCCAGTTCATATACAGACACCGCATAATGGCCTTTTACCGGATCCGGCAGGTGATTGCGCAGTTTTACTGAAATGACAGCCTTCGCTTCTTTATCCGAAATCTGGGGAGTGGTGACAAAAACACCCCAGTGATCTACATGTACCTGTGATGTCTTTACCAGACGGACATGTCTGTAAATACCTGCACCGGGATACCAGCGGGAGCCCATGTCTTCTGTATTCAGGCGCACGGCTACGACATTCTCGCCGCCATACACGACTGCAGGTGTCAGATCTACCCGGAAAGAGGTATATCCATAAGGATGGCCGCCAACTTTCTTGCCGTTCAGCCATACCTCTGCATGAGCCATGGCACCGTCAAAGTCCAGATAAAGGCGTTTGCCTTCATCCTTCTTTTCCACCTTGAAATGTTTTCGGTACCATCCGATGCCGCGCCAGGGAAGCTTACCGGTGAATCCTTCCAGATCAGGGCGGAAAGGACCTTCTATGGCCCAGTCATGCGGTAAATCCAGCTGCTTCCAGTTTCGGTCATCAAACAGGATACTTTCTGCTGATACAGGCTCTTCCAGCCTTGTTCCGTCTGCCTGTAATCCATATCTGGAAAACAGCCAGTCAAAGTCAAAATTATAGATTGAACGGCCTGTTGAAGCCCCAACCTTTACTGCAAAAATCAGTAATAATATGCATAATATTTTCTTTTTCATATTCCTGGTTTATTTATTCGTTGGATGAATTAAATGAAATGTTTAAATCTCAGAACAATTGTATCGGACTAAAACCGGCTCGTATTCTTCCGACTCCGTAATGCCGTAAAGGGTACTGTCGTCAATGAATTCTGCTTTCATCAGCCACAGAGCATTGTTCTGCCTGAAAGCATGGATGGGCCGTATGTCATAAGTATCGAGGTTGACGAGCTGCGCACCCATATCGTTACTGCTGTAGAGCAACATATTTCGTGTGGGCTTGTGGTAGTATACCGAATTGGCTTCCATCAATTCATCCGGTCCTGATCCACGCTTGCCGTAGCGATGAAAAAGGCAAGCGCTATCTCCCGTCAGTTTATATGCTTCAACGAAGAACGGTTCCTTGGAAGCTTCAATAAGGATTTCATTGGTATCTGCATGGATGATCGCATAACCATTCTGTAGCGAGTCGGCAGGTATTACGCTTCCTTCAAGAGGGGAAACGGGAATTGCAGTCTTGTCCTGTTCTCGACAGGACAAGACTGCAATTCCTACCAAAAGCATGACGGACAGACTAATGCGATTCATGTTAATTAGATTCAGTTTATTAAGTAAATGTACATACTTTTGGGGGAATACACAAGTCTTACACGGAATTTTTTGTAAGAGAGTTTAAAACAAAACTATGCCTGATCTGCATACAGAAAATAAGAACTCTGTACACTCTTTCGTTTTGTAAACAAATCCGCGAAAACCAATCATCTTTATACAGGGCATGAAAGGTAATTTTAAACTGTGATTTTTTATCGCGCTTTTAAGGAAAATCCGTTTCATAAGGCTTCTGTCTTAAGAGAGATACATGGGAAAAGTTCCTTCGGGAGTCCGTTGGATTGGGTCCACTTTGAGGCTATTTTTAGGGCCATGGGTCCACATGAACCTATATGGACCCTCTATCGTGAGAAAAACTCTTTTTTTTGAATGGAATAATGCTCCCTTTTACGTGATACCCATTGATAGATAGCTGATTATAAAAACAGGGTCCTGCTCATCGGATTTTTCCGTTCTCTTGAAGTATTTTTCTTATTTAAAGTGAAATTCGCATTCTTTTGACTGCTTTGAAGAAGCTGTTTGAATGAATGTCACTAAAAGAGTCGAGATAAGCCTGACAGGAAACAGGAAGATGGTCATCCGGAGGAATCAAAAGGAAACCGGATTGCATAATTACTTATATGATGTAAATTATAATTGAAATTTCGACAGAAATGCCGCATTATGAGGAGGAGCTGCACACCTCGGACGGCAGCATATCCTCCTTATTAAAAAAAGAAGGCCTGAATACAGCTCATAAAAACGCTTCGGCAAATGAAGGAAAAGATTTCGGCGTGTGAAGGAAAATGTCTCGGCGTTTTTATAAAAGAACGGCGCTTTTCTGCCGGTCCGGAAGTCTTTTCCTCACCCTGAAAAAAGGCGCCCGGAAACGGAGTCTCTCACGGTAAAGGGTCCATATAGGTCCATGTGGACCCATGGACCCTAAAAACTGCGCTGGAAGGTGCTGTGGAGCATATTCTTAGCTAAAATTTATAGCAACAACTTTTTTACGCGGCCAAAGAAAAATCAGTGAAAAAAATCTGAAAAGGGAGGATTTTTCCTTTTTTTTGTTTACCTTTGGGCTTCGGTATTATAAAAAGTAATCATCAAACCATAATTAAGTATGGAAAATAGAAGTTTAGTTACTATTGCCGAGCATTCTAAGGAGAAAATCCTCTATCTTCTGGAAATGGCAAGAGAGTTTGAAAAGAAACCTAATCGCCGTCTTTTGGCTGAGAAAGTAGTTGCAACCCTTTTCTTCGAGCCTTCCACCCGCACACGACTGAGTTTTGAAACAGCGGCCAACCGCCTGGGAGCAAGGGTTATCGGTTTTACCGATCCCAAAGTGACCAGCTCTTCGAAGGGAGAAACCCTGAAAGATACCATTATGATGGTCAGCAATTATGCCGATATCATTGTGATGCGTCATTATCTGGAGGGAGCAGCACGCTATGCCAGTGAAGTGGCACCGGTGCCCATTGTCAATGCCGGAGACGGAGCCAACCAGCATCCTTCACAGACCATGCTCGACCTATATTCCATCTATAAGACGCAGGGTACACTGGAAAACCTGAATATCTATCTGGTGGGCGACCTGAAGTATGGACGTACCGTACATTCGTTGCTGATGGCCATGCGTCATTTTAATCCGACTTTCCACTTCATCGCTCCCGATGAACTGAAAATGCCGGAGGAATACAAACTGTACTGCAAACAGCATCAGATCAAGTATGTGGAACATACCGACTTTACGGAAGAAACGATTGCAGATGCCGACATTCTGTATATGACCCGCGTACAGCGCGAACGTTTTACGGATCTGATGGAGTATGAACGCGTGAAGGACGTTTACATCCTGCGCAACAAGATGCTGGAACATACACGTCCGAACCTGCGTATCCTGCATCCGCTGCCCCGCGTAAATGAAATTGCCTATGATGTGGACAACAACGAAAAGGCATATTATTTCCAGCAGGCACAAAACGGACTGTATGCACGTCAGGCAATCCTGTGTGACGTACTGGGCATTACCCTGGATGAAGTAAAGGCAGACACAGTAAAATAATTATTAAAACATTCCAAAAACTATGAGTGATAAGAAAGAATTACAGGTTGCCGCTCTGGAAAACGGAACCGTCATCGATCATATACCTTCTGACAAACTGTTTACGGTGGTTTCTTTGCTTGACCTGCCGCATATGGATACGAACATTACCATCGGCAATAACTTTGAAAGCAAGAAGCTGGGCAAAAAGGGAATCATCAAGATTGCCGACCGTTTCTTCAGTGATGAGGAAGTAAGCCGCCTGTCAGTCGTTGCTCCGAACGTGAAGCTGAACATCATCCGCAATTACGAGGTGGTGGAAAAGAAGCAGGTTGTCATGCCCGATGAACTGAAAGGTATCGTGAAGTGCAACAATCCGAAATGTATCACCAACAACGAACCGATGCAGACCTGGTTCCACGTGACTGACAAAGAAAAAGGATTGCTGAAATGCCACTATTGCGAGAAAGAACAGCAGAAGGACAATATCAAACTGATTTGACGATATGAAGCAGGACTGGAAACCCGGAACCATGATTTATCCGCTTCCGGCTGTATTGGTCAGCTGCGGAAGTTCAGTCGAAGAATATAACATCCTTACCATTGCGTGGGTTGGAACCATTTGTTCCAACCCGCCGATGTGTTACATTTCGGTACGGCCTGAACGTCACTCCTATCCTATTCTGAAAAAGAATATGGAATTTGTCATCAACCTGACCACGCAGGATATGGCGTATGCCACAGACTGGTGTGGAGTACGCTCCGGACGCGACTACAACAAGTTTGAGGAAATGCACCTCACTCCCGGAAAGGCAAGTGTGGTCAACGCTCCCATCATTGAAGAGTCTCCCCTGTGTATTGAATGCCGGGTGAAGGAGATCCTGTCACTGGGATCGCACGACATGTTTATCGCAGACGTGGTGAACGTGAAGGCTGACGACAAATACCTGAATACGGAAACCGGAAAATTCGAACTGGCTCAGTCGAATCTGCTGGTGTATGTACACGGCGGATATTACGGAATGGGCCCCAAGATCGGTAAGTTCGGATGGTCCGTAGAAAAGAAAAAATAAACATTTTTGCATGAAGAAAACCGCCCTTGTACTTTTGCTGGTTTCTGCTGCAGCCGGATCGCTTCAGGCTCAGTCGAACTACACTCCGATGGTCACCCTGCGAAGACCTTTGGTGAATATTGGTGTCAAGGCCGGTTTTAATTCTTCCATGTTTTTCATTGACGAACTTTCCATTGACGGAAAGGAACTTGAGGGAGTCCAGAACAACTACAAAGTGGGGTATTTTGCGACTGTCTTTTGCCGGCTGAACCTGAAAAAGCATCATTTCATCCAGCCGGAAATTTCCTATAATGTATCTATGGGAAGTGTGTCTGTCAGCAATTCGCTGGCAAACTCGGCGCTTCTGCCTGAAAATGCCCTGGTCAAGACCAAGGTCACTTCGATTGATCTCCCGATTCTTTATGGATATAAGTTTATAGATGTCCATCCTTATGGCATGGCTTTCTTTGTCGGGCCCAAAGTGGCGTGGTCGTGGAAGCAGCAGACCGAAAATGAATATTCGGGCTTTTACCAGCAGGCCATCCGGGAAACCGGATATCCCTTTAATTACAGTGCAGTAGCCGGACTGGGCGTCAATGTATCGAATGTATTTTTCGATTTCCGTTATGAGATCGGGCTGCATAACCTGACCAGATCGATTGATTTTGACCGGCAGGCAACAGAGGCTCCCTATAATGAAAGTATGATTGTTGTCCGGAAACGGCGGAACGTCATGAGCTTTTCCGTGGGAGTGATTTTCTGAGAAACCGACAGAATTTGCATATTAACCTAAAAATACAGATTTATGAAAAGAGACGATTTAATCTTTGATATCATCGAAAAGGAGCATCAGCGCCAGTTGAAAGGCATTGAACTGATTGCTTCAGAAAACTTTGTAAGTGATCAGGTGATGCAGGCCATGGGATCCTGTCTGACCAACAAATATGCAGAAGGTTATCCGGGCAAACGCTACTATGGCGGTTGCGAGGTGGTGGACCAGAGCGAACAGATTGCAATCGACCGTCTGAAACAAATCTTCGGCGCAGAATGGGCTAACGTACAGCCTCACTCTGGAGCACAGGCTAATGCGGCTGTCTTTCTGGCTGTCCTGAATCCGGGAGACAAATTTATGGGACTGAACCTGGCTCATGGCGGACATCTGTCACACGGATCGGCTGTAAATACATCGGGAATTATCTATACCCCCTGTGAATATAACCTGAACAAGGAAACAGGCCGTGTGGACTATGATCAGATGGAAGAAATTGCCTTGCGTGAACGTCCGAAGATGATCATTGGCGGAGGATCGGCTTATTCACGTGAATGGGACTACAAGCGCATGCGTGAGATTGCTGATAAGGTAGGTGCAATCTTTATGGTAGACATGGCTCATCCGGCCGGACTGATTGCGGCTGGTTTGCTGGATAATCCGGTGAAGTATGCACATATCGTAACTTCTACGACTCACAAGACCTTGCGTGGTCCGCGCGGAGGTGTGATCATGATGGGCAAGGACTTCCCTAACCCATGGGGTAAGAAAACACCGAAGGGCGAAATCAAGATGATGTCGCAGCTGCTGGATTCAGCTGTATTCCCCGGTATTCAGGGAGGTCCGCTGGAACATGTTATCGCAGCCAAGGCTGTGGCTTTCGGCGAATGTCTGCAACCGGAATACAAGGAATACCAGAAGCAGGTGAAGAAGAATGCTGCCGTACTGGCACAGGCTTTGATGGACCGTGGCTTTACCATTGTTTCCGGCGGTACGGATAATCACTCCATGCTGGTGGATCTGCGCAGCAAATATCCTGATCTGACCGGTAAGGTGGCAGAAAAGGCGCTGGTTGCTGCTGATATCACGGTCAACAAGAACATGGTTCCGTTTGATACCCGCTCTGCATTCCAGACTTCCGGTATCCGTCTGGGTACTCCTGCCATTACTACCCGTGGAGCCAAGGAAGATCTGATGGTTGAAATTGCAGAAATGATCGAAACCGTGCTTTCCAATGTGGATAATGAAGAAGTAATCGCTTCCGTACGGGCACGGGTGAACGAAACCATGAAGAAGTATCCTATCTTCGCATATTAAATTAAACTGGTGAATATAAACTAAACTTTAGAATTAAATGAAAAAGACAACAAACATCGTAGCTCTGCTGCTCAGCGGATGTCTGATTCTCAGCGGATGCGGTATGAGTAATACGGCCAAAGGAGGACTTATCGGCGGTGGCGGAGGTGCTGCGCTGGGTGCTCTGGTCGGAGGACTGGCCGGTAAGGGAAAAGGTGCTGCCATCGGTGCGGCTGTCGGAGCAGCCGTTGGTACGGGTGCCGGTGTACTGATCGGTAAGAAAATGGACAAGGCTGCCCAGCAGGCACAGCAGATTGAGGGTGCAGAGGTAGAACAGGTGACGGATAACAACGGATTGCAGGCCGTGAAGGTTACTTTTGATTCCGGTATCCTCTTTACTACCAGCAGTGCAACTCTGAGTTCTGCCGCCAAGGCTTCGCTCAGCAAGTTTGCCAACAATGTTCTGAACCAGAACCGGGATATGGACGTGGCTATTTATGGTTATACGGACAATCAGGGCTGGAGAAATTCTACCAAAGAGCAGAGTGTTCAGAAGAACCTGAATCTGTCGCAGGAACGCGCACAGAGTGTATCCAGCTATTTGCTGGGCTGTGGTGTTTCAGCCAGCCAGATCAAGAGTGTGGAAGGTATGGGTGAAAGCAATCCTGTAGCGGACAACAGCACGGAAGCCGGACGGCAGGAAAATCGCCGGGTGGAAGTATATATGTATGCCAGCCAGCAGATGATTCAGCAGGCAGAAGCCGGAACCTTGCAATAAGGAAACGGAATACATAAAGAAACGGGCGGAAGCGTGGACTCTGGGGTCCGGTGCTTCCGCCCGTTTCTTTTACCGGGAGGATCAGTTGTTTTCCTCTTCGGGATCTCCTTTCAGAATTGGCAGGGTGATCTTATATTTCACAGCCAGAATGCGGACAATGAAAACAACGCTTCCTCCGATGATTTCTGACACGTATGATTCCATGCCCAGACGCAGGCAGGCCCAGTAAGCGAGCCCTCCGATTACGCAGGCCATGGCATAGATTTCTTTGCGGAAAATCAGCGGAATTTCGTTGATGAATACGTCACGCAATACACCTCCGGCAGCTCCGGTGATGCTTCCCATAATGATGGCTACCCAGAAGGGATAACCGAGTGCCAGGCTCTTGCTCGCTCCTACTACCGTAAACAGTGCCAGTCCGATACTGTCGAAGATAAAGAACGTGTTGTTCAGATGGATCAGATACTTGCTGAACACAATGACGAAAAACATGGCGAAGGCTGTACAGCTCAGATACATCGGATCGGTCATCCAGGGAGGTGTAACATCCAGCAGGAGGTCACGGATCGTACCTCCTCCAACGGCAGTGGCCAATCCTACCACGTATGCGCCGAACCAGTCAAAACGCTTGGCCGAAGCCAGGCGGATACCACTAATGGCAAAAGCGAATGTCCCGATCAGGTCGAGTATCTGAACAAACGAAGGCATAGTAAACATTTCTAATTTTATATTATAAGGTTATTGGTTATACGATTACCAGGTATAATTCAAACCAAAGCTCAGCAGTTCCTGCAACTGGAAGTAGCTTCTGTCCGGTTCCCGTGCAACTCCGTCATCGAAACGGCCGTGTACGAAGAGCTTGGTAGAAAGATATTTGTTGAAGGCGAAAGTAAATGTGTTTTCCCATTCACTTACGACCTTCTTATAGTTTGTCGTATATGTGAAGCGGGATTCCCACAGCAACATCGGAATGATCTTCCAGCTGATGTTGGCTTCCAGACGTGAACCGAACTCATTCTCCGTCTTGTGTCCTTCCTTGATGTTAAAACGTGTCGGATCTACCCGGTCGCTGGCTACGGCATACAGCGAGTAGTTGAGCGGGTTGACCATCACGGAAAGATTGCATCCGCCTTTGGTGTACTTGTAATCCATACCGAGACCGACATTCAGCTTGGCCGGCGAGAAGAATGCTGAGACCAGGTTGTTCGTGTTTGTTTCGTAAGTAGAGAACAACTGAGTTTCGAAGTCAACGGATAAGGTATAGTACCAGTGAGTGATTGCCTTATAACCGAATTTCGTCTTCAGACGCAACAGGTCGTTGTTCGGGGTATAGCTGTGGAGAGTATCACCCGGACTTGTAATGAATCCCAGTTTCCATTCGAATTTGTTTTCAAACTGGATGCGCTGTTTGTCGTCATAGTTTGCCTGCCAGGTGAAACCGGACACCAGTGATTTGGCGCTGTTACCACCTTTATACCAGTTCTTGGAAATATAGTTCTGTGAGAACAGGAGATAACCGTTACCGGTTTGTGTCCAGAAATTCGGTTTGAGTACATACAAGTCCTGCGAAGGCATCTGCCCCATGAAGAGATTGCTCTGTGCAGCATTCAGAATGTTTTCTGTGGGCGGATCCTTCACTTCCAGTTTGTCGGGAGCACCGCTCAGCTGTTTCAGATTGGCTTCGTTCTGGACAACCAGTGTCGGGTAGTTGACATAGAAGTTCAGTAACTGGCGGTTGACCTGGCGGTCAATCTTTTCAGATTTCCGCAAATCAGGCAGCTTGGCCAAATTTTGCATTCTTTTTTCTTCCTGCTCCTTGTGGCAATAGATGGAGGCCGGTTCCCAGCCGTCAATTCCGAATGCCTGCTGTACGGGCGCTTCATAATAAGTGGCAGGGAAAGCCAGCTTGAAGAAGTCCGGATCCGGTTTGATTCCCGTGATCAGCAGGTAGGGATCTTCCCAGCGTTCCAGTGCATCATCATAATCCTTGCGGAAGTTTTTAAGGAATGCCGTAAATCTCAACATATAGGGATTGGGGAGAACCCGCACTGCCGGTTTGATTTTCTGTGCCTTGATACTCAGTGTATCTGTCCCTGATACAACAGAATCCTTTGAAGCAGCCAGTTTGTCAGACTGCGTACGTGTCTGGATTCCTTCCTCCGTATTGACAACAGAATCTTTAGACACAGAGGTAGAGGTGATAACGGAATCTTTTTCCAGCTGCTGCAACAGACTGTCTGTGTCTATTACCGTAGCCTGTTTGGCCTGGACAGCTTTCTGTCCGGCTGTTTGAGTTGTTTGTGCCCATGTGCTTCCGTAAAGTAGAAAAAGCAAGAGGGTTAATCCAATTTTTCTCATTGTTTATTATATATTCTTAATTTCTTGCAAAAGTACAATAAATTCCATGAAATGGTGCGGTTTCATCAACAAATATTCCGCCATGCAGGTGCTCTTTGGCCATGGTGTGAAATGTTTTGCCGGTTTATATCGTGAGTTTCGGCTTTTTTTTATAATTTTGCAACTTTGAAAAGAAGTTGTTATAACGAATATCAATCATTAAACATTCATATTGTGGCAGAAACAAAGTACATTTTCGTAACAGGTGGTGTTGCCTCTTCTTTGGGTAAAGGCATCATTTCATCATCTATAGGTAAGTTGCTGCAGGCAAGAGGCTACAGCGTAACAATCCAAAAATTTGATCCTTACATCAACATTGACCCCGGAACTCTGAATCCTTACGAGCACGGAGAATGCTATGTGACAATAGACGGTCATGAAGCCGATCTTGACCTGGGACACTACGAACGTTTCCTGGGCATTCAGACTACAAAGGCCAACAATATCACAACCGGCCGTATTTACAAGAGCGTGATCGACAAGGAACGTCGCGGTGACTATCTGGGAAAAACCATCCAGGTAATTCCTCATATCACAGACGAGATCAAGCGAAATGTAAAATTGTTGGGTAACAAGTACAAATTCGACTTTGTCATTACGGAAATCGGTGGTACGGTAGGTGATATCGAATCTCTTCCATATCTGGAAAGTATCCGTCAGCTGAAATGGGAACTGGGAAGAAATGCTTTGTGTGTACACCTTACTTATGTACCTTATCTGGCAGCAGCCGGTGAGCTGAAGACCAAACCGACCCAGCACTCTGTAAAAGAACTTCAGTCAGTAGGTATTCAGCCGGATATTCTGGTATTGCGTACGGAACATGAACTGAGCACTAACCTGAAGAAGAAAGTTGCTCTGTTCTGTAATGTAGACGACAATGCCGTTGTACAGTCTATGGACATGCCGACTATTTATGAGGTACCTTTGCGTATGCAGGAACAGAAACTTGATGTAACGATTCTGGAGAAGATGGGTCTTCCTGTTGGAGAAACCCCTACCCTCGGTCCGTGGAAAGCTTTCCTGGAACGCCGTCACAAGGCTACTGAAAAGGTAAAAATCGGTCTGGTGGGCAAGTATGATTTGCAGGATGCCTACAAATCTATTCTGGAAGCTCTTTCACAGGCTGCAACCTATAACGACCGCAAGGCAGATATCCACTTCATCAACAGTGAGAAACTGACAGAAGAGAATATCGAAGAAAGCCTGAAGGATATGGATGGAATCATTATCTGTCCGGGATTCGGCCAGCGCGGTATCGAAGGCAAGTTTACAGCTATCAAATATTGCCGTACACACAATGTACCGACTTTCGGTATCTGTCTGGGTATGCAGTGCATGGCAATTGAGTTTGCACGTGATGTACTGGGCTATACAGATGCCAACAGCCGTGAGATGGATGAAAAGACTCCGCACAATGTCATCGATATCATGGAGGAACAGAAATCCATTACCAACATGGGTGGTACGATGCGTCTGGGTGCCTATGAATGCGTACTTGATCCGAACTCCAAAGTATATCAGGCATATCAGTCTGAACATATTCAGGAACGTCACCGCCACCGCTATGAATTCAACAACGACTACAAGGCTGAATTTGAAGCTGCAGGCATGAAATGCGTAGGTATCAATCCGGATTCAGATCTGGTGGAAATCATTGAAATTCCTACCCTGAAATGGTTTATCGGTACTCAGTTCCATCCGGAATACAGCAGTACTGTACTGAAACCGCATCCGCTGTTCCTGTCATTTATCAAGGCTGCTATTGACAAATAACAAAAACTAATTTTGAAGAAATGGATAAAAACACGTTAGTAGGTTTCGTCCTGATCGGAGCGGTCATTGTCGGCTTCGGCATCTACAACCGTCCCAGTCAGGAAGAAAAAGCACGTGCACAGCACTATCAAGACTCTATCCAGCAACTTGCGATCCAGAAGGAGCAGGAAGCTCTCAAAGCGCAGGAAGCTGCAGAAAAGACAATCCGGCTGGATTCTACTTCCATGTTCTATCAGGCTACCCAGGGAACAGAGCAACTGACTATCCTGGAAAATGATCTGCTTCAGCTGACTTTCTCGAACAAGGGAGGACGCGTGAGGAAGGCTATGCTGAAGGAGTACATGGATCAGCAGAAACAACCACTCGTCCTGTTTGACGGAGAGGATGCTTCGCTGAACTTCGGTTTTGAAGGAAAGAATGAGAATCTGCTGAGTGAAAACCTGTATTTTGAAACTGTCAGCAAGACGGATACATCCGTAACCATGCGTCTGAACGCATCCAACGGTGGTCATCTGGACTTTGTCTACAAGCTGTTGCCTAACTCTTATATGGTAGACTTCAGCATTCAGGCTTCAGGCATGCAGAACTTCTTCTCCCCTTCCACAAAGACCGTCAGTGTTGACTGGAAGCAGCGTGCACGCCAGATGGAGAAAGGATATACTTTCGAACAGCGTTACACTTCGCTGACCTATAAGCCGGTGGACGACAGTTTTGATTACCTGAGTGAAACAAAAGACGAAAAAGAAACTATTCCGGAAGTACTTGACTGGGTAGCTTTCAAGAACCAGTACTTCTCATGCGTGTTCATCGCTGAGCAGAATTTTGAAAAGGCTACACTGGAATCGAAAATGGAACAGAAAGGCAGCGGCTACATGAAGAACTATCAGGCCGATATGCAGACTGCTTTCGATCCGACAGGTGCGAAACCGAGTAATTTCCAGTTCTATTTCGGACCGAATCACTTCAAGACTCTGCTTGCAAGCAATGACTTGAGCTTCAAGGATAAGGACCTGGAACTGGAAGATCTGGTTTATCTGGGATGGCCGATTATCCGGCTCATTAACCGCTGGTTTACAATCAACCTGTTTGACTGGCTTTCCAGCTGGGGCCTGAGCATGGGTATGGTAATTCTGCTGATGACCATTATCGTGAAGATTCTGGTGCTTCCGACCACCTGGAAGTCGTTTATTTCGTCAGCCAAGATGCGTGCTTTGAAACCGTATGTGGACAAGATCAATGCCAAATATCCCAAACAGGAAGATGCTCTGAAGAAACAGCAGGAAACCATGGCACTTTACAGCCAGTATGGAGTCAGCCCGATGGGCGGCTGCTTGCCGATGCTGCTTCAGACACCGGTGTTCATGGCACTGTTCTTCTTTGTCCCGAATGCTATCGAGCTCCGTCAGCAGAGTTTCCTGTGGGCAAGTGACCTTTCTTCTTATGATGATCTGATCAGCTGGAGCACCAGCATCCCATTGCTGGGTAACCACCTGAGTCTGTTCTGTCTGCTCTTCAGTGCAACAACCGTCATCAATCAGATTGTCATGATGAAGCAGCAGGATATGGGTAACAATCCGCAGATGGCAGCCATGAAATGGATGATGTATATCATGCCGCTGATGTTCTTCTTCATTTTCAATGAATATGCATCAGGTTTGAGCTACTATTATTTCATTTCCGGTCTTATCGGTATTCTGACCATGTGGATCATGCGCCGCATGACGGATGAAAAGAAGCTGCTGGCTCAGCTGGAAGCCAATAAAAAGGCTCCGTCGCAGCAGAAGGCAAGCGGTCTGATGGCCAAGCTGGAAGCTTTGCAGAAGGAACAGGAACGTCTTCAGAAAGAACGTCAGGAACGTATGAACAAGAAATAATAGCTGATTTAATCAGAATTTCAGCTGAAAAATATGAAATCCCGTCTGTCTTTAATTAGGCAGGCGGGATTTTTTTGTGATTTAGAGAGAATCTATAAAAAGAAAATTTATCTTTGCAAAATCACGAAAACTAATACATGATCTTAAACCGAAAACTATGGATGCAATAGGATGTTATTTTCTTAATAATCTGGTTTTATGTCTGTACGCCCAGCGAAAGAATGACAATGTACTCTTACTGAAAGAGCGGGAGCGTATGCTTTTTATTTCACTTTACGGACTGGATGAAACTGATACCCGGAATCATACAGAAATGGCTGCAGAACTAGGACTGTGCAAGGAGCGTATAAGACAGCTGGAAGTCAAGGTGTTCAAGAAATTTTATCTCTTACAGCGGAGAAAATATGTTCCGGTTATGCGCATTTATAATCTGCTGACAAATCAAGGTCACTATTCCCGGTCAGGAGAAACTGATCATATCCGTTTCCTGATGGAATTCAGGGAAATACATCTTCCTGAATGGGAAATATATCTTTTCCTTCGTTTTGTGAAACTCTTTCTGCGGTTAGAAGGTTCAGAACGGAAATGGATTAACCTGATAAAAAAGACATCATCCCGGAGAAATGTTACAAGAAAGGGGTTGGAAGTCCTTTTGCCCAAAATTATCTGGCCGGAGCAAGTCTCGGTGTTTTCAGAATCATATCATTGCAACTTTACTCCAATCCGCGTGTATAATCCGGAAATAAAAAAAGAACGCTCACATTCCGGTGAGTTTTATAGCCGGAAAATGAACAGGAATGTCTTTTATGAATCCAAACTGGAAAAACATTTCTTTAAAAGACTGGAACAATCTGATGTGGTTCGGGCATATTGCGAACAGCCTTTTAAGGTACCCTATGAGCATCATGGATCTCATTATTATGTTCCGGATGTACTGGTGTGTTTGACCGACGGACAATGTTTTGTAACAGAGATAAAACCGTTATTGATGATGGTCAGCAAAGAAGTTATGACTAAATATCAGGCCTTGCATGATTTCTGTAACCAACGGGGTTGGGGTACTTTATTGAGTGATGGGGTTCATGATATCTTTGACCTGTTTCACTTTACGCTCAACCTCAATCTGGAACGGGCCATTTTGCGGGAATTGTCCTTGAACCGGACATTGATGAAGAAAGATCTTGACCGTCTGAAAGAAACTCACCAGGGAAACTCTATTCAGGTGGCACAATGTATTCTTCGCCACAAGTTGTCTTATCGTCCGGTTCCCATGCTTGTCTGGAAGACAAAGGAAGCTCTTTTCTGTCCGGTTTTACAAAGGAGAGGTGAAGAAGAGACCAATGACCGGATTTTGGAACAGAATACATTTTGAGAAATACATTCCGTGTGTATTTTTTATTATCTTTGCCGGAAGACAAAATGACATCTAAAAAACATGAACAGAAATTTTATGACTATGACAGCTGCCATGATGATGGTCACATCAGCCTGCGTCGGTCCTGAAAAAGCGGCACAAGCTGAAAGCCCTATTATCGGCAAGCAAGAAATTACGGTAAAGGAAGGCCGTATGACTCCGGAGACGTTGTGGGCGATGGGACGTATCGGAAGTTCTGCTGTTTCGCCTGACGGCAAACGTATTGCTTATACTGTATCTTATTACAGTGTGAAGGAAAACAAAAGTCACCTGGTGATTTATGTGATGAATGCGGATGGATCTGATAACCGTCTGCTGACGACAACTGCTGCCAGTGAGGGTGAACCGGCATGGATCAAGAATGGCAGCAAGATTGCTTTTCTGGCTGCCGATGCCAACGGCAACAGTCAGGTTTGGGAAATGAATCCCGACGGAAGCGGACGCAAACAGTTGTCTGACTATGCCGGTGGCATTGACGGATTCCGTTTCTCTCCGGATGAAAGCAAGCTGCTCTTTATCTCTCAAGTGAAATATGGAGAACGTACTGCAGACAAATATCCGGATCTGGATAAGGCCAGCGGTATGGTGATCGATGATCTGATGTACAAGCATTGGGATGAATGGGTACAGACTGTCCCCCATCCTTTCGTAGCTTCATTTGACGGAAACAAAGTAGGAGAAGCCACAGATATCCTGGCAGGTGAACCGTATGAATCACCGATGAAACCTTTCGGCGGTATCGAGCAGCTGGCATGGAGCAACGACTCGAAGCAGATTGCCTATACTTGCCGCAAGAAAACCGGACTGGATTATGCCATTTCTACGGATTCTGATATTTATCTTTATAACCTGGAAACCAAACAGACCCGCAATCTCTGCAAGGAAGATGCTGCCGACAAGAACATGGGTTATGATACAAATCCCAAATTCTCTCCTGACGGCAAGAGCATTGCCTGGCAGAGTATGGAACGTGACGGTTACGAAAGCGACCGCAACCGCCTTTGTGTAATGGATCTGACCAGCGGCAAAAAAACATATGTCACGGAAAGTTTCCAGTCGGGCGTAGACGACTATTGCTGGGCTCCTGACAGCCGTACCTTGTATTTTGTAGGAGTATGGCATGCAACCAGCATGATTCACAGCACGAATCTGGAAGGAGATGTGAAGCAGCTGACCGACGGTATGTATGACTATGCTTCAGTAGCTATGCTGAATGACGGACAGTTGCTGACTAAACGCCATTCTCTGAGTGAAGCAGACGAACTGTTTACCGTTTCCCTGAATCAGGAAAATGCCGTATCCCGCATCACCAAAGAAAATGATCATATCTTCAGTCAGCTGAAACTGGGTAAAGTGGAACCCCGCTGGACAAAGACCGTTGACGGAAAAGACATGCTTTCATGGGTAGTTTATCCTGCTGATTTTGATCCGAACAAAAAATATCCTACCCTCCTGTTCTGTGAAGGTGGTCCGCAAAGTCCTGTCAGCCAGTTCTGGAGCTACCGCTGGAACTTGCAGATTATGGCTGCCAACGGTTATATTGTCATTGCTCCGAACCGTCGCGGTCTGCCGGGCTTCGGTATGGAATGGCTGGAAGAAATCAGTACCAACTATGGCGGTCACTGTATGGATGACTATCTGAGTGCCATTGATGATATTTCCAAGGAGCCGTATGTAGACAAGGATCGTCTGGGATGTGTAGGTGCCAGCTTCGGAGGATATTCGGTTTATTGGCTGGCCGGACACCATAACAAACGTTTCAAGGCATTCATTGCCCATGACGGTTTCTTCAATATGGAACAGCAATACCTGGAAACAGAAGAACTCTGGTTCACCAACTGGGATCTGGGCGGTCCGTACTGGGAAAAGACCAATGAGGCTGTTAAGCGCAGCTATGCAAACTCTCCTCACCTGTTTGTTGATAAATGGGATACTCCGATTCTTTGTATTCACGGAGAAAAGGACTACCGTATTCTGGCTTCACAGGGAATGGCAGCTTTCAATGCAGCCAAGCTGAGAGGTATTCCTGCCGAATTGCTGATCTTCCCCGATGAAAACCACTGGGTATTGAAACCGCAGAATGGTATTCTCTGGCAACGTACATTCTTCAACTGGCTGGATCGCTGGTTGAAGCCGGAAGGACAAAAAGAGTAAGTTTGGAAGAATAAGTTCGGCTCAGCATGTTGAATGACAGCGCTGAGCCGATTTTTTTTCTCAATTATTCTCCAAAATGAATATTTCCAAAGAATTCAGGACAATGGAAACAAGGCTTCGGTAACTGGATCGGATTCCAGGACAGGAAATGAGGAGTCTGAAGCAGGTCACCGCATTTATAGAAATTAGCTCGCATATGAAGTCCGCTGAAGTCTTTTACCGAGTGATTGAATACTGCTGCTGCAGGAATAGCCAGAGCCAGCTGCCAGCTGCAGGTACCGATCCGTTCTTCGAACGGTTCTCTGCCTAGAGAGGCCCAGCGAAGTACCTGTTGCATAATGCTTTCCGGTGCGGGATGACGGTCACCTACCCGTCCGCAATTGAGCAGCAGAGTACCGGCACAGTTACATTCAAAATTATAGTAAACAGGTTCTCCGGTTTCCGGTTGCAGGAAAAATTCACAGCATGCATCTTCCCAAACCCGTCCTCCGTCATGCGGAGCCACAGCCCGTACGCTGGCTTCTGTTACGGTGTAATGTATCAGTATATAATCCCCTGTATGGGCAACCCGGAACTTTACCTCCGGTTTATAAGGATATTCCGGCCAGTTGACCGTATCAATAGGTTGAAACTCGATTCCTTCCCGATCCAGCAAGGCCGGTATTTCCTGAGCGGTAGTGAAACCGCTGATTTTTTTGATTTCCAAATTTTTCATGTTCTGTGTTTTTATGGTCTATTTTTGTCAAAGGTACAAAAACTCGTTTGATTACAGATGGATTCAGGAAGAATAATGTTTTAAAATTCAGACGTTACTTTCTAACCCAGGAATGAGACTGGCCGAAAAAAAGCTGCATCTACCAGTTCCTGAGGCAGATGCAGCTACACGATAAATAAACCAAAAAATTAATTATCTTAAAAATGAAAACAAGAATGAGTCTCTTTTTATGTTATATTCAATAAACAAAGACACACGCAAATTGTTCACACAATGTTCTTAAAAATCTTATTTTCCAACGAAATAGACTGGCTGTCCGTCGAGTAAACAATTTAAACGGTTACCTCCCATGGATATATTGTCCATATACGAGTAATCACCGGGGCCATAAGTCAGCCGGATACTGGTATACATGCTGTTGAACCAGTCCCATGTGAAGTTGTACACACTTTCCTGTATGTATCCGTGGCGGTCCTGTGTATACAGATAATCTTCTCCCATATTGTTTCCGTAAAATCTGAGTTCCTGATAGTAATAAGTTCCATAATCATCATACCATTCGTCAGACCAGGGACGGCTGCACAGGTAGTCTGTATTTTCACGATATGCATCTGTGCCGACACCTATCTCTACTCCTACATAATCACATGCCTGAAAAGCAAACGCGAAAGTGATCAGCATCAACATCCCGCATATCATTCTATAACTTTTTCCTCGTTTCATGGTTTCCTGTATTGTGAGAACTTTGTGTCCTCTGGTTTTCGATGAAGCAAAGATAGACAAGGAATCCGAGACTCTCGAATGATTTTTCCTATGTTTCCGGGGGAATATTCCTATCTGTAATAGGGAAAAACTTCAAGATACTGGTTCACAGTGTATAATAATGATCAGATCCGGAAGATGAGGAGAACAAAAAAGCCAGAGGCAGATGAATGATAATCTTAAAAGCCATAAGTCATACCAATAACTTTTGCAGGTTAGTTATCTTTTTCCTAGTTTTGCAAAGCAAAGATGAAACACATCACTTTATAAACTTTACTTGGGGAAATTAAAATTGAATATTTGATATCAGATTAAATCTTACACCAATGAAAAACTCTAATAGAATCGTATTCATCGATTATGTTCGTGTTATTGCCTGTTTTCTTGTGATGCTGGTACATGCCAGTGAAAATTTTTATTGTATATCGGCAGATACAACTATGCTGGCTAATGAAAGCAACCGTTTCTGGGTGGCCTTTTATGATGGCGCATTGGGGCGAATGAGCGTGCCTTTGTTCATGGTGGTCAGTGCATTCCTGCTGGTACCGGTCAAACCCAATGTATCCATGAGCGATTTTTACAAGCATAGATTCAAACGCATCATTCCGCCTCTTGTATTTTTCATGTTAATTTACTGTTTCCTGCCTTTGGCCTGGGGACAGATGACCTGGGAACAGTCCTGGCAGGATTTCAGACTTTTGCCATTTACGTTTCCTTCCATGGCCGGCCATCTGTGGTTTATGTATCCGCTCATTTCACTGTATCTCATCATTCCGGTAGTTTCACCGTGGCTGGAACGCGCTTCGGTCAAAGAAGAACGTCTTTTTCTCATCTTCTTTATGTTGTCTACTCTTGTTCCCTGGCTGACCCGGTTTGTCAGTTCTAATTTATGGGGAACCTGTTTCTGGAATCCTTATTTTGGAATGTTCTATTATTGTTCAGGTTATCTGGGCTATTTGGTTATGGCCCATTATATACGCGTGCATCTGAAATGGGACCGGGCCAAACGCCTGAAAGTCGGTATAGGCTCATTTGTTGCCGGTGCAGCATTTACAGCGTGGTCAGCCTGGCACGCAGGAGTTCCAGGCATTGTCATGCAGACACCCAGCTATGAATGGTCATGGGAATTCTGTACTCCGAACGTTTTGCTTGCTACTTTTGGAGCCTTCCTGATGTTCACCTGCATTAAAAGACAAGAAGCACATCCTTGGATCACAGGTATTTCAAAACTGACCTTTGGCATGTATCTGATGCATATTCTGTTTCTTTCCAATATTGCACCTTTATTTATGCCAGAAGGACCGGCACAGCCTGTTCTTCCGGTTGCAGTCACTATTCCCTGCATGGCAGTATTGTGTTTTGTCTGTTGTGTGGTAACTACCAAGCTAATCAGTCTGATTCCCGGAAGCAAATGGATTATCGGCTAGAATTCATGCCTCCCTTGCATTATTAATATCGTTGATTTTATCTATAACCTTAAGAATATGAAAAAACTGTTTCTTTTATTCAGTACAACAGCCTTCCTTTGTTCTGTGCCGGTGAAGGCACAGAACAAGATTGAGTTGAATCAATTAAATCTGAATCTGATGACTACGGAGTATGGCAGCATACGGGCAAACCGGAGCTGTGAAAACCGTCCGCTTACCATCAACGGAAAAACCTATACGGGAGTCGGTACACATGCTTACAGCAAAATGATAGTTTCCTTACAGGGAAAAGCACAGTCCTTCCAGGCTCTGGTAGGCGTAGATGATGAAGTCTCTTCGCGTGCATCGGTGGTGTTCCGTATCAGTGGGGACAATAAGGTACTGGCCGAATCGCCGGTCATGCGTAAAGGTAACGGACCATTTTTTCTTCAGGCAGATCTGAAAGGGATCAATCAGGCTGTACTTGAAGTGCTGCCGACAGAAGATGGCAACAATAATGACCATGCGGACTGGGCCGAGGCTTACTTTACTATGAACGATGGAACTGCCGCTGTTGCTATACCGGATGCAGAACTGATTGAACTGACCACAGAAAATACGCAGCTGACCTTTTGCATGGACAAGAATAAGAATTTATTTCAGCAATATCTGGGAAGCCGGGGCGGGCTGGATAAAGTGTTCCAAAACGGGATGCAACGCTTTCAGGCCTACCCGACCATACGCAGTCATAGTGATTTTGCATATTGGGGAGAACCGGCACTGCATGTGATTCATCATGACGGACACATGTCTACCCAGCTGCACTTTGAAAGTAAAGAGGTGAAGACACTTAACGAGAATGTAACCCTGACACGCATCCGGATGAAAGATCCGAATTATGACTTCTACACTGATCTTTGTTATAAGATCTATAAGAAAGAAAATGTCATAGAACAGTGGGCTGAAATCTATCATCAGGAACCGGATGCTATCGTTGTCAAGAACATGGCTTCGGCTGCTCTTACTCTTCCAGCCGGGAATCACTGGCTTACTCAGTTTCATGGAGGTTGGGCTGATGAATTTAATGTTACGGAATCTCCACTTACCATAGGTCAGAAAATTATTGACAACAAATGGGGTATCACCAGCTCCAACGAAAAGCAGCAACATTTTATGATTTCACTGGACGGTAAGCCACAGGAAAATCAAGGTGAAGTGCTGGCAGGCACATTAGCCTGGTCAGGCAATTACCGTCTGCTTTTTGAAAAAGATAATTCCGGTAATCTGACCGTTCAGGCAGGAATTAACCCGTGGGCTTCAGATTATACTTTGCCTCGTGGAGAGCGTTTTACTACTCCAGCCCTGATTTACACTTTCAGCAGTAAGGGAAAGGGAGAAGCCAGCCGGAATCTGCATCGCTGGGCGCGCAATTATGGTATACGTGACGGACATAAATTGTTGCGGACCATCTTCAACAACTGGGAGGCTACGGGTATGAATACTGCTGATAAGGTGATTATTCCCTTCCTGAAACCGGCAGCTAAGCTAGGTTTTGAATTATTTTTGCTTGATGACGGCTGGTTCGGGCTGCCTGACAAGGCCCGTGTACTGGGTGAATGGAATCCAAGCCTCAAAATGCATCCCGAAGGAATGAAGAATCTGATCCAGGCTGCAGGTAAAACAGGGATTGATTTCGGTCTATGGGTAGAGATGGAAATGGCTAATCCGGATGCACGTCTTGTAACCGAACATCCGGAATGGCTGTTGTGTGAACCACAACGTGAAAAACATCTGCAACGTGGCCAGTATGTGCTTGACCTGAGCAATCCGGAAGTACAGAATTTCTGCATTGAATCTTTTGACCACATTCTAAAGCAAAATCCGGGAATCTCGTTTGTAAAATGGGACTGTAATAGTCCGTTCCACAATCCGTACTCACATTATTTAGGTAAAAATCAGGAACATCTGTGGATCAAATATACTGAGGGGCTTTACCGGGTATTTGAAGAATCGGTGCGTCGGAATCCAGACCTTCAGATGATGCTTTGTTCAGCTGGAGGTGCCCGAAATGATTATGGTGCCCTGCGCTACTTCCATGAATTCTGGACCAGTGACAATACGATCCCGATGTCACGCGTATTCATCCAATGGGGTACTTCTCATATTTTCCCCGCCAAAGTGCAGGGAGCTCATGTGACCCACATGGGTAACCAGCCTTTCAAATTTGCTTTCGATGTGGCGATGAGCGGCTGTCTGGGTATGGATGCCAATCCTGTGACCATGAGTAAGGAAGATCAGGGAATTACCCGTAGAGCCGTAAAGGTGTATAAGGACAAGATCCGTCCGGTTGTTCAGCTCGGCGATCTGTACCGGCTTGTTTCTCCATACGAAACGTCTCGTTCGGTAGTGTCTTTTGTGGAAGAGGATAAAAAGGAACATGCGGTTGTGTTCTGCTATCAGGTAAAGGACGATACGGAAGGAATAACCGTGAAGCTGGAGGGATTAGATCCGAATATCCATTATCAAGTTGAAGAAGTGAATATTGACAAGGCCGAGGAAGCATCCTGCCAGCAGAACGGGGAAATACTCAGCGGTAAAGAGTTGATGGAGAAAGGGCTGTCTTTTGCTTGCAAGAAGAAGTTTGACAGTGCATCGGTTTACCTGAGTGTACAGGAATAATTGATCTGTTTCTTGTATTCAAGCCCTCGTTTCACCGGTTATTATTTCAGTGAAACGAGGGCTTTTTAAGTCCTGCTTAATTCTCCTGTTTGCTGGAGATCTGGAATGACGTACGTTCTATTTCTTTTTTATTACCAGATAAAACGACTTCATAAGCAGTCTGGGGCTTCTGTTGCTGTAAGTTTTTCAGTGAGAGTTCCTTTTCCTCATAAGGCTGTAAAGAACCGACATTTCCTTTAGCTATTGTCTTTCCGGAGCAGATGATTTCGATTTCTGCAGGCTGGGATGCTGAAAGTCCGAAGTTTGTAACTTTCACTTTCAATGTATTCGTTTCGGCATCATATACCGGACAACCAGCTGACAATATGGAAGGAGAATAATCCACATAAGGAAGATCTGCATATCCGTATATCAGTTCACCGTTGGTCTTACGGCCAATCAGCTTCGGTGCAAATTCATCAGCTGTAATGCCACTCCCCTTTCCGTTGAACACAACAATCAGATCTTTTCCGTCTTTCCGTGTCTTTACGGCTTTACATCCTCTGTCAAAATTAACCTCCGTAAATGAGCCAAAACGAAGAGATCTTACATCAACATCGGTGTGCGGATTGAATCCCGGTTCCGCCTTTATCCGAAGTTCGATGCGTCTGGTAGAAGGGGTGATCGGTTCCTTATTCAATACAGACAATAACAAGCCTTTATTCAAAGGGATGCAAATATTTTTTGAAGAATGTTTGTCTCCGGGCAAATCTTCCCATTTGATTGTGTCAATTACGGCAAAGTTCATCTGTACAGCTCTTCCCAGACTGTCCTGGAATACTTTTGCGCGCTCATACTTGAACCATTTTTCTACTTCCCCATCCTTATGGTAAGAAATTCCGGGCATATAGGCCTCCCCTTGTTCTGTCACCCAGTGCAAGCCATCCTTGGAACGCTGGTAATATGCAATACGTCCCAGCCAGTCATTTACAATGAGATGATATTGAAGGCTGTCTTTCCATACCACAGGATCCTCAAAACGTCCGTCTATATCAGGATATACCCTTTTCCCTGTTATCTGCCGGTAAGCCGAAAGTCCGTCTTTACTGATCCAGACCCCACCTCCCCGGCATACCATTAAATATGAATTGTCTGGACGGCGTGCGAAGGTCAGGTTCGATAACCCTTCAATAATATTTCTGCCACGCTGGTCGAATTCAAATTGCTGGTAGGTCCAGATTGGACTGTTCTCATTTTCTGCAATATAATACCCACCCGTCACGTAAATTACGATTCTGCCGTCGGCTAAGCGGAAAGCTTCGGGATTATGTCCTTTTCCAACAGATTTCTGTATGACATACGGGCCCGACAAAGTCTCTCCTACTGCATGGAATACAGTTGAATTCGGCCAGAACATATGTCCCTTGGGTGAACTTTCCGGCCATCCGCAGACATAAAGATGATACTTTCCATCTGCTGATTGCAGGATGTTTCCTCCCCAAAACGACATACTGTCAACCTCTATTCCATTATTGACATATCGGTTCTGAACGCACTGGGTTCCCCAAAGATGGTTTGATTTTATTCCGTCCGGCATTGGAAGAAACCGGTCTATAAAGCGGGCTCCCTCAACAAGCTGATCCCATTCTGACGGGCGCGGGCGTTCTGTAATCTGTGCACCGGCTGAAGCGCAAAAGGTGCATATAACAAAAAGAAAAGAATAAATTTTTTTCATATACTATGATAAATGATTGAATAGGAATTCATGTATTTCTCTGTTGATTCTGTTTCAGATCCGTTCAAATCTGGCTAAATACCCGCCTCCGGACAGCAACTTTATATTTAAAGACTTTTTACTTTTTATTGTTTTAGTATCCATCAAGATTTCTTTTCTACCTTTGTCATAAGCTATGACCATTTTATATTTACCCTCAGGCAGAAAATTCAGATTTAACGATACGGACTTTTCCTGTTCGCCATTTAATACCGACAAATACCATATATCACCTTTTCTTCTGGCGATTGCTGCAAGATTTCCAATCTTGCTCTCAGGCAAGACATAGTTCTCATCCCATACCACAGGAACTTCTTCTATAAATCTTCGTCCGGGACATTTCAGCATATCCTCCATATCTGCAGCCAATATAAGCATCGGAGAAGTAAACATGTAAATTGAAGCCAGCTGATGGGTAAATGTTACGGCTTCCGGACAGAAAGCTCTGAAGTTAAGCGGAGTATAATCAGCAGGACCGGCCAGCCAGCGTGTAAAAGGCAGAACCGTATTATGGAATGGCCACGCAGGTCCGGGGGCCCAACTGCTTTCACCGCCTACACATTCCAGTCCTCTTACAGCCTCTTTAGCCAATAAGTTAGGATATTTGAATGACTCACCGGCCGGTTTGTTTACGCCATGAAATATTACCATCAGTTTTTCTTTGGCTGCATCTTTCAGGATTTCTTCCATCAATCTGACCGTAAAAAGATTTTCCGTGTGGAAAAAGTCTATCTTCAAGCCTTTAACACCTATTTCGGCACACTTCGCCATAAAGCTTGCTCTCTCTTCCGGATCAACCAGACCTATATCACTTCTATTTCCGTAGCGCGGTGAAGACGGGCGCCATACCCAGATATTGACATTTTTACTGTCTGCATACTCAACAAGTTCCTTCAGCATGGCCCATTTGTCACGTCCGTTAGCTTCTTTTTCTGTCTGAGCCCAGTTTTCCCATCCGTCATCTACTACGACAGACTCTATTCCAAGCTCAGCACATCCGTCTATATATTTTTTGTGATTGGCAACACTCAGACGTTCAACTCCTCCTTCGGTCAGCCATGTAAAGACAGCTCTTCCCGGTTTTATCCATTCATTGCTGTCTGAAAAAAGAGCGTTATCAGGCTTGTCACAGACCTGCGAAATGATTTTGTTGTTTACCAGGCCATTCAGGTCGTCAGCCAACATCAGAACTCTCCAGGGTGTCTTGATCTCATTCTTGTCAGGGTAAGCTATCCAGGGATTATTTCTTACAGCTTCATGCCAATATTTGGCAGGAGGCAAACTGGTTTCAATGCCTGTTTCGATATGGCCTTTATTGTCGGCATAACCAAATTGTATTTTGTTGGGGGCCGTACAATACATGACTGCCCCATGAAAATTAAACAGGTTAGCTTCCGTAATCGCTGCATATATCCCCTCTTGCGTCAGGAACGTAGCGGGAGGAGCAAGAAGTTCTCCTTCGATGCTGTCTGTTTTACGTTCCTGATAAATCTGATGCCATCCATACTGAAACGGTCCACTTGCATACCATGCAGTTGTGTTTGACGGGAAAACAAAAGAAGTACTTTCTCCATAGACACATTTAGGCCCATTGGCCGGTATCCGGTATCTGAATGCGATACCATCATCAAATTCTTTGATATCTACATAGAATGAGTTATGAACGCCATTGGCCAGATAACTTCTGATTGATTCATCAGAGGAATCCGTCTCAGAAAAAGATTTAATATTTTTACCATACGGACAGTTGTCCATGATGATTCCCAAAGATGAGTTTTCTATAACGGGACGATTGTTATAGGAAACATTAAACATTAATTCGTTCTGTTGCAGGAAGACATTCATTCTTGATTTCTGGGCAAAAACAGAGCCTGAAGCAAGAAGAAACAAAGATGCACAATAAAATATACATTTCCATTAGTGTCCACTAAAAAATCATAGAAGTTCTTTGAAATTATTGAAATTCAA
>ENA-UONW01000202-UONW01000202.1-human-gut-metagenome-genome-assembly--contig:-CS52-NODE-202-length-95935-cov-103.152545_pt1 | contig 95935 bp, 73 predicted proteins | sample MGYA00242463_ERZ724010 | MGnify/ENA metagenome assembly ERZ724010 | reverse complement strand
TCAGGGTAGCGCTTCGGACAGAGTCCCAGAAAGCGCATCAGGGTAGCGCTTCGGAATTCCGCTCATATCCTAACGCTAAATTATTGAGATGCATGGAGGATAACAAACTGGTTATCATCGAATTAGCGGCATCTCCTCTCACCTGTTACGGGCTAGAGGTAGCAATATTAAAGTTCTTATTATAAGCATGTTACCCTCCACAGCAATTTATAATCCCCCCAGACTATATCTTTCTTAAAAGTCTCGGCGAGAGCTGAAAAGTCTGTACCCTTACAGGGGCGACAACGAATTTTCAATCCTCACTGGGGGGTACTTTTACTTTTAAGACAGTCTCCCCCTGGTCGTTACTGACTGAGAACTTATCAAGCCATGTGATTTGTGTCTTAGAAGCGGCTGACGTAAAAACGAGGGCTGTACGCAGTCAAGGTCTATGCAAGTCTGAACGGTCGTTTGGACATCTTCCGATGATGCCGTTACCTCAGTGTCAAAGATTGTCAGACACCACCAATGATTGTCGCTTGCGCCAATCAGAGCGGTCACGGTCATTGCAATGACTTGTCAAAGGCCGCCCTCTCATAACAGCTCCCTGTGATTCTCAAGCGGTCACGGTCATTGCAATGACTTGTCAAAGGCCGCCCTCTCATAACAGCTCCCTGTGATTCTCAAGCGGTCGCGGTCATTGCAATGACTTGTCAAAGGGACTGTGATCTGAACGAGACGTAGCGGCGGCGGACGATGCCGTGGCGGCCCACCTCAAGGATGAACGGCATGGAGGAGAGGTCGAAAGTGTCAAGGAGGGCCCTGGCGAGGTTTGGGGCAGAGACCATCATCTCATCGACGTTCACGTCCAAGGTCCTTAGACCGAGGGAGTCGGCGGCGGAGAGTTCGGCCTTGCAGACCGGACAGCCTTCGGTGTGGAAGACTATGTAGCCGCCTTTTCTGCGCAGACGGTTCCATCTCTTCGTCCAGTCACGGAGGGAAAGAACGTTCCGAGGTTGGAGTAACTTATCAATGTGTGCATCAACATTTGTCCCAGCCTGTTCCCGAGAACGATCAGACGCTTGGTTACGGTTGTTAACGTCATCCTGTTCATGAAGACGATCAGGCTGAGCGAGGGCGTATGGCTGAGATTCAGCGGAAGAAATCCCGAGAATGAGGTCCTTGGCCTTCGGGAGTTTTGAGCCGACCGGGGTGCGGGAAAGGAGGTCACTCATCATGCGGGCGAGGCCCACGACCATGAGGGTGTCGTCGGGGGTGTTCCAGATCCCGGGACGGGAGAGGATATATTCATTGATGAAAGGGAGGGTGCCTTCCTTGCTTGGTTCGTCGCGGCGGGACGTGAGCCAATAGAGGAGGTCTCCCTCAAGGTGTTTGAAGGAGAGGGTGTCGGCTTTAGACAAAGTACGATCTTCCAAGGCTTTGGCCATTGAGAGGATTCGGGGTATGCCCGGGCGCTTCGGTGGTTGGTGAGTCTTGTCGAACCAACCGGGCTGACGGTGATGCCGCTTCGACAGGCTCAGCGACCGGTCAGACTCATCGTACGACGCGAACAGCTTGTCCATCAGAGCGGCGGAGGCGGAGCTGCCATATTCATAGTCCACAAAGCCGGGGAGGACGACATCGAGAAGGCTTTCAAGTGCGGCACTGTCCAGCCCCCTGCCGATTATGGTTCCGTCTCTATCGACCAAAAACATTCTCGGAGTCTGCAGGACACCGTATTTCATCTGGTAGTCTGACGCCACCTCAGGATCCCAAAGGTTGAATAATCTCATCCTCGGGGCATTGATGTTCATCCGGTCGGAGAGCCACTGCCGCCAACTTTCCTTGTCGCCACCGGCATAGACCGCATAAAAATCCACAGGCCAGTCCCTGGAATCCAGCAAAGGCCGAAGCCTCATCATCTCCAGCTTACATTTGGCGCAGTCGGTGTCATAAAAAAGCAGCAGACGGTAGCGATCCGAACTGCCTCCAAACGCGATGGAGTCCCCTTCAAAACTCTCCATCACAAACGAAGGAGCCGGCTCACCAAGAAGCGACTGACGGTTGAAGTCAGCGAATATCCTGGCGTTGAGCAGCACCTCTTCCCCTCCCATGCTCACAAGCCCGGATGTGAACCATGTGTCGGTAAGATGGACAGCCACCCCTTCGTCACCCATAAGGGTCGAGTTAAGATAATGCTCGTAGGCCTTGAGGGCGATGTGCTGGCGCAGAAGCGAATCCTTGGCGGAGTCAATCAAGAGGTCGCATTCCTCAATCTTTACGCCAACATCCTGCGGCTCAAGAATTTGGAAATATTGCTCCAGCCGCTTGTCAAGTTCCTTCAGACGCGTCGAATCGACCTGCCCGGCGCATGGAAGCGACTGCAGAAGCCCAAGAAAAAGGCCAATGAATATGACCACCCGGCGACTCATCTTTCCTCCGGCAGCACGACCCCCTCAGGAATGAACTGCGACAGATCGCCATGGTGACGCACCACATCCCTCACCGCCGAAGAGGAGATGTGGGAATATTCCTGAGCGGTAGGGATGATGATGGTGTCCACTTCGGGAGCCAGATGGCGGTTCGCGTCGGCGATCGCCTGCTCGTTGTCAAAATCGGTCATATTCCTCACTCCCCTGACAATGTGGCGGACTCCGAGCTCACGGCAGATGTCAACCGTAAGCCCCTCATAGTGAATGATTCTAACGCCATCCATTCCACGGGTGGCCTGACGGATGATGTCCTCGCGCTGCTCCATCGTGAAGAAGCCGCGCTTGTCCTGATTGATTCCCACGGCCACTATGACCTCGTCAAAAATCGTCAAGGCTCTGGTAAGAATGTTCAGATGACCTGACGTGAACGGGTCGAACGACCCAGGGAACAATGCTATACGATTCATTTTAAATTCTTTGAATATAGCCGGCCATCAAGCCGGACTATAGTTGCCAGTCAATCGGAGTCTTGCCCTCACCCACAAGGATCTCGTTCGTCCTGGAGAAGTGACGGCAGCCAAAGAACGCGCCACGTGCCAGCGGGGACGGATGCGCCGCCTCCAGCACATAATGCCGCGAAGTGTCGATGAGTTCCTTCTTGCTTCTGGCGTAATTGCCCCACAACAAGAAAACAACCCCGTTGCAATTATCTGAGACATAACGGATAACGGCATCAGTAAACTGCTGCCAGCCTATTCCGCTGTGCGAAGCCGCCTCACCTGAACGTACAGTCAGGATCGAGTTCAGAAGCAGCACACCCTGACGCGCCCACTTCTCAAGATTCGGACGGCCGCTCATCCTGACGCCGAGGTCATCCTCAATCTCCTTGAATATGTTCTTGAGGGACGGCGGGGCTGGGACATTGTCCGGAACCGAGAAGCTGAGCCCCATCGCCTGGCCGTAGCCGTGGTAGGGATCCTGTCCCAGAATCACGACCTTGACCTGATCCACAGGCGTCAGCTCGAATGCCTTGAATATCTCAGGTCCCGGAGGAAAGATCACCTTCCCCTGTGCCTTCTCCCCGTGCAGATAACGCGCAAGCGCGGCAAAGTAGGGTTTCTCAAACTCACCTTGCAGCGCCGCTTTCCAACTTTGTTCTATCCTTACGTCCATAACGATGTGTCTGACAATCCCGATAATGAACTCTGCCACACCTTTATGACAGGACGGGCTGTTTCTCAGGGATTCCTTAACGACCGCTAAGATAGAAATTAATCTTTGAATATGTACGATATCACGTCGTCAATGTTCTTGACATAGTGGAACGACAGCCCTTCTACGTAGATCGGCTTGATGTCCTCGACATCCTTGCGGTTGTCCTCGGAGATGACAATCTCGGTGACCCCGGCGCGCTTCGCGGCAAGGATCTTCTCCTTGATGCCGCCGACCGGAAGCACACGGCCTCTGAGCGTCATCTCGCCGGTCATCGCGACTCCGGCCTTCACGGCCTCGCCACGCAGGGCGGAAACCATTGAGCTGACCATGGTTATACCTGCTGACGGGCCGTCCTTAGGCACGGCTCCTTCCGGGACATGGACATGGATGTCCTTGGCTCCGAACTCCTCGGATGTCATTTTGGCAAGCTGAGGATGGGCCTTGATGTACTGGTAGGCTATCGTGGCGGATTCCTTCATCACATCGCCAAGGTTACCGGTCATCGTCATGTTGCCCTTTCCGCCGCTGACCGAACTCTCCACGAACAGAATCTCACCTCCCATCTGCGTCCAGGCCAGTCCTGTCACGACTCCAGGAGCCTCATTGCCTTTCTGCAGGTCGTGGAAATTGGTCGGCAGTCCGAGATATTCCTTGAGATGCTCCTTCTTGATGACGGTCGGGTAGGATTCGCCAAGGGCTATCTTCTTGGCTGTCACACGGGCGATCTTCGCGATCTGCTTCTCAAGGCCACGGACACCGGACTCGTGTGTATATTCATCAATTATTTTCTCCATCGCTGCCTTGTCGATGCGGAGCTCCTTCTTGCCTATTCCGTGTTCCTCCAACTGTTTAGGCACGAGGTAACGCTTGGCGATCTCCATCTTCTCTTCGGCAAGATAGCCGGTGACATTGATCAGTTCCATCCTGTCGAGCAGGGCGGACTGGATCGTGGAGATGTTGTTCGCCGTGGTGATGAACAGCACGTTCGAGAGGTCGTAGTCAATGTCCAGATAATTGTCGTGGAACTCGACGTTCTGCTCAGGATCAAGCACTTCCAGAAGAGCCGAGGACGGGTCGCCCTTGTAGTCGTTGCCGACCTTGTCAATCTCGTCCAGAACGATGACAGGGTTGGATGTGCCGGCCTTGTCGATTCCGTTGAGGATACGTCCCGGAAGAGCTCCCACATAAGTCTTCCTGTGACCACGCAGCTCAGCCTCATCGTGCATGCCGCCGAGGGCTATCCTGACATATTTCCTGCCCAGAGCCTTGGCGATTGACTTGCCGAGGCTGGTCTTGCCGACTCCCGGAGGCCCGTAGAGGCACAGGATCGGGGACTTCATGTTTCCTTTCAGCTTGAGGACGGCAAGATATTCAATGATCCTTTCCTTCACTGTGTCAAGGCCGTAATGGTCGCTGTCCAGCACCTTCTGGGCATGCTTCAGATCGAGGTTGTCCTTTGACATCTCGCCCCAAGGCAGGTCGAGCAGAAACTCTATATAATTATATTGTATGCTGTAGTCCGGAGAGGAAGGATTGTACTTTTCAAGCTTCGCGAGTTCCTTCTCGAATTGCTTGCCGACGGCCTCCGGCCATTTCTTTGTCTTGGCTTTGGCGCGGAACTTCTCGAACTCTTCCTCCTCGTCCATCCCGAGTTCCTCCTGGATGGTACGGAGCTGGTTGTTAAGGTAATATTCCCTCTGCTGCTGATCGATGTCGCTCTTGACCTTCTGGTTGATCTCCTGCTTGATCTTCAACAATTGAATCTGGGTGTCAAGCACCTGCAGAAGTTTCATCGCACGAAGGGTGATGTCGTCGATTCCAAGCAGCTGGACCTTCTCCATGAAGTTCTCGATCTCCACGGTCGTGGCGATGAAGTTCACAAGGAAGGCGTAATTGTCGATTGACTTGAGAGCCCCGATGGCCTCCTTCGGAGCGAAGGACGAGGACTTTATGATGACGGCGGCCTTCTCCTTGAGGGATTCGGCGATCATCTTGGTGCTGTTGTCGTTCTCCGGGATGATGTCATCGATGTACTTCACCCTGGCGGTGATGTATGGTTCGTATGACACGACTCCTGCCATGCGGATGCGCTTCACACCTTGGATTATGGCCGTGATCGTGCCGTCAGGCATCTCGAGAACCTTCATGACACGGGACACGGTTCCATATTCATAAAGATCCTTCTCGCTCGGCTCCTCCACCGTGACATCCACCTGCGGGACAGCCCCGATGAACAAGTCGCGCTTCTCCGCATCCTTGATCAAAGTCATTGATTTCTCGCGTCCTATGGTCACCGGATAGACCATTCCCGGGAAAAGCACCGCGTTCCTCAAGGCGAGGATCGGCAGTGTGTCAGGAAGGTCACCAGCCTCCACCTTCATCTGCTCGTCACCCTGCATCACAGGGATTATGTTCACTTCCGCGGTCCCGGCCGGGAAGAAAATGTTCTTATTGTTCTCTGTGTTCATAATGTTCAGCTTAAAATGCACGCCAGACCCTTTCTGCCAATTTGGCAGGATTTCAAGAGTCTGAAGAGCATCCGGGAATATGGTCAATCACCGTGCCAAAGAAAATATAGCAAATAATTTATGTATATGATTTTGAATATTAAAAAAATAAGTCTATTTTTGCATCCCAAACGAACTTTGGGGGTTATTATGGTAAATCCTAATAAATATTAATAGATTATGACAAAGGCAGAAATCGTGAATGAGGTTGCAAAGTCAACCGGAATCGAAAAAATCGCAGTACAGTCCGTTATCGAGGCGTTCATGGACACCGTAAAGGGTTCCATCATCAGGAAAGAGCCTGTGTACCTCCGCGGATTCGGCAGCTTCATTGTTAAGCACAGAGCGAAGAAGGCAGCCAGAAACATCACCAAGAAGACAACTATGACCATCCCTGCACACGACATCCCGGCCTTCAAGCCAGCGAAGATCTTCGTGAACGCAGTCAAGGAGGAAAAATAATTTTTAAACTTCTTTTATTATGCCAAGCGGAAAAAAGAGAAAGAGACATAAGATGTCTACGCACAAGCGTAAAAAACGCTTGCGCAAGAACAGACACAAGAAGAAGTAATTCGCTTCTGTGCCTGCCATTTTAGCAGTCTGCTAGAAGAAAAAGGCTGACCGGAAGTGCCGGACAGCCTTTTTTATTATCGTTCAAGAAATAAGAAGCTGTTTTGAATTGTCTGAAATGTTCTTTGAGGTGAAAAAATCTTCATTTTCTTCCCGCTTCTTCAGTCAGATAGCACCGCTATCTTCCTTGGAAGAAGCGGTCGAAACTGAAGTTTTTCACTCTCAACCCAGCGCCCGAACCGAGGGCAATCGAACTTGTTCGGATTGCCGAGGTGAGCAGCAGGGAAAGAGCTTGCTCTTAACCTTCAAACAAACAATTCAAAACAGCTTCTAAGTTGGCAAGACGCCAAGTTATCATCACCATTGTTATTTCCTTATGGAGTCAGAAAAATCTGAGAAAGATTTGATTGTCGATGTCACATCGACCGAAGTTCACATCGCGCTGATGGAAAACCATCGGCTGATTGAACTCAACAAAGAGTCCAGCAAAGGGCACAGTTTTTCCGTCGGGGATGTTTACCTGGGGAAAGTGAAGAAGATTCTTCCTGCGCTCAACGCTGCCTTTGTGGACATCGGAGACAAGAAGGAAGCGTTTGTTCATTATCTGGACCTTGGGTTCTATTTCACGTCGTTCGACGAGTTCGTGCGCAAGAGCAACCCGAACACGGATCTCGGCGGACTCTACTCAAGCATCCCTATCGGACCTATTCTTGAAAAGGAAGGCCGGATCGAGAACGTGCTGAAGCCGGGCCAGATGATGATAGTGCAGATCGTCAAGGAACCGATCTCCACGAAAGGGTCACGACTGACCGCGGAAATTTCATTGGCAGGACGTAACATTGTACTGATTCCCTTCGCCGAGAAGGTGAGCATTTCCCAAAAGATTTCCTCCAAGGAGGAGAAAAGAAGACTTGAGACCCTTGTCAGGAGCATTCTCCCAAAGAACTACGGGGCGATCATCCGCACAGCCGCGGAAGGCAAGAACGCCGCCGTGCTGGTGGCCGAGCTGAAGTCCCTGATCGAGAAATGGGAGTCATCCTGGAAGAAGGTGGCCAAGTCGAAAGGTATCCAGCTGCTCTTCACTGAGTACAGCAAGACCACCACCATCCTCAGAGATCTCCTGAACGATTCGTTCTCGAACATCTACGTCAACAACGAGAATGTCTATGAGGAGACAAAGAAGTATATTTCCTTGATCTCTCCGGATCAGGAAAAGATTGTGAAGCTGTACAACGGCAAGGATCCGATCTTCGACCATTTCGAGGTCACAAGGCAGATCAAGAGCTCGTTCGGCAAGGTGGTGCCGATGAAGCAGGGGGCTTATCTGGTCATCGAGACGACCGAGGCGCTGAATGTGATCGATGTGAACAGCGGTATCCGCGCGAAGACCGACAATCAGGAGGAGAACGCCTTCGAGGTCAACAAGATCGCAGCGGAGGAGATCGCCAGACAGTTGAGACTCAGGGACATGGGCGGAATCGTGATCGTGGATTTCATCGACATGGATTCCGGTGAGCACCGCAACGAGCTGCACAAGTACATGCAATCGCTCATGGAGACCGACAGAGCCAAGCACAACGTGCTGCCTCTCACCAAGTTCGGTCTGATGCAGATCACCCGGCAGAGAATCCGTCCGGTGACCGAGATCAACACCGCCGAGGTCTGCCCTGTGTGCCACGGCACCGGCAAGATTTCATCAAGCGCTGTGATCGACGAGCAGATCGAGCGGAACATCGCCTACAACGTGGAGCATGGCAAGACCGATCTCACGCTGAAAGTCAGCCCGATTCTCGGGGCTTACCTCAAGCGCGGCTCCACAATGCTCTCGGACAAATCCTTCCTCGGGAAATGGAAGAAGAAGTACAAATGCCGGATCAACCTCGTCGAGGTGACCGACTACACAGTTCTGCAGAATGAACTTTATGATGAGAAAGGGGACAGGCTTTAGTCCCCTTTTTTCGTTTATCACATCGAGCATTCGCTTCGACAGGCTGGGCGACCGCAGAAACCGGCTCGCCTGGTTCGTGAGTTTGTCTGGCCACTGCCGTCGAGCCTGCCGAAGCACATTCCACAACCATGATGCCTATCTGGCAAAACGGCGGACAAGGGCGGCGAGAATAACAAGGGCGGCCATGAGGGTGGAGATGCGGCCGATGAAATCTCCGTGGATGGTGAAGAAAGTCCGTTCGTCACTTAGTCCGACCTTGCCTTTCAGAACCTCCGGCTGCCACCAGGACGTGTGGGAGACCACTTTCCCGGACGGATCTATGATGGCGGAGATGCCGGTGTTGGCGCTGCGTGCGATCCAGCGGCGGGTCTCGATGGCACGGAGGCATGAATATGACAGGTGCTGCACGTAGCCCGGGGTGTCGCCCCACCAGGCGTCGTTGGTGATCACGGCCAGAAGACGGGCGCCATTGCGGACATATTCAGTGCAATACTCGCCGTAGACAGACTCGTAGCAGATGGCGCAGCCGACAGGGATTGTCTCTGACACAGTAACATTACCGTCCGGAATATCCCCGCCGTAAAGGGTTTCCCTACCAATGACAGATGAACCTACAGAATCAGCAGCGTGGGAATATTCATTGAAATGCAGCGGTCCGGGCTTCTTCTGGCCGATGCAGCGCCCCATCACACCGCCGAGCCAATCGTCTATCCTACAGAAGAACGCTGGGTAAGGTGTCATCTCCACCCCAACGACCAGCCTGCTTTTGTGGAACAGTTCCGGAAAGCTGAACGCGTCCAGCATCAAGGCCGAGTTGTGCGATTCCATCCAGACACCGTCACCGGCACGGCGGGCGGTGTAGGAAGGCCTCAAAGCCCTTCTCAGATAGGTTCTTGAAGAGGCCCCGACCAGCAGATTAGCGTTCGGATGTTCCTCAAGAAAGGCGGTGAGCCTCTTTACTGTCGGGCTTGAGGACGGGTCATTCGTCACCACGTCGCCGGTGAATGTCTCCGGAGCCACCAGAAGCACGGGAATGCTGTCAGGGATATTTTCAAACTGACTGATCAGCAACTCGTTCTGTTCCTCCTGCGTCATTCCTCCGAACTTGTTATACGGATCGATGTTCGGCTGGGCGATGATAACGTCAAGGGTCTCCTCACAAGGCTCCGGCTTCAGGAACGAAGACACGACCGGAGGGGCGACGAACAAGGCCAGGGTCCCACACAGGGCCGCCGACTTCGCCTTCCGGTTGAATGTCATCCAACGTCCGCAAGCGAGGGACTCCAGAATGCCGAACACGCTGAGGTTCGCCGCCCAGACGAGGAGCGAGCCGCCGAGCGTACCGGTATATTCATACCACTGGATCCATCCTGTCGTGCGGGCGAAGGCATTGCCAAGCACCAGCCAAGGCCAGCTGATCTGCGCGCTCGTGAGATACCACCGCTCCCAGGCGATCCAGGCAAAGGCGAGGAATATGTAGGGAAGCGCGCCGCTGAGCCATTTCCTGCTCCAACGGAACAGCCCGAAAACCAGCGACATCTGAAGGGCGTTGGCAAGGATCGCGAATATTCCTCCTCCGACGGTGGCGTTGCAGACCCAGAAGGTCGTCGCCGCGTTCCACAGCACGAAGCACAGGTAGTGCCACCAGCAGAATCCCTTCATCCCGTCCCCGGTGGCGATGTCCTCCGCCCAGAGCAGAGGCACGAAAGCGACCAAAGACAGCCAACCCGTTCCCAGAACCAGGAACGGAACACTCAGAAGCGCCGATGAGATCACCACCAGCAGCAGTATCGTCAACTTTCTAGGCATAGCAACCGCAAAGTTATTTAATTTCAGTATTTTTATCCAACTCTCCGAGGCCTTAATCGTTTTACATCGCGCTAGTCATGGAAAAGAACCAGAAAAAACGACACAACCCCGCTTCTCCGAAGAGCGCCCGTGAGCAGAGGAGTCGCCTCCGCGCACGAAGGGCCTTCTGAGGGAGCGCTCGTGAGCAGAGGAGTCGCTTCCGCGCACGAAGGGCTATCAGAGGGAGCGCCCGTGAGCAGAAGAGTCGCTTCCGCGCACGAAAGGCCTTCTGAGGGAGCGCTCGTGAGCAGAGGAGTCGCTTCCGCGCACGAAGGGCTATCAGAGGGAGCGCCCGTGAGCAGAGGAGTCGCCTCCGCGCACGAAAGGCTATCAGGGGGAGCGCTCGTGAGCAGAAGAGTCGCCTCCGCGCACGAAAGGCCTTCTGAGGGAGCGCCCATGAGCAGAGGAGTCGCCTCCGCGCACGAAGGGGCATCAGGGATGGCACACGGATCAGAACTTGAACTCCAGACCTAAGGTGACGACGAAACGGTTGTCATGAGGCACCTTGACCCCCTCCTTCACCTCATAGCGGTGAGTCATCCGCCAGAACGCATCGACGCGCAGGATTCTGAATATGTTCGTGACTCCGACTCCCATCTCGACATAAGGACGGTTCAGTTTGCCCATCTTCTCCGGGAAAAGCATCACGGCCTCGGCATCCTCCGCCCCGATGATGCCGTTGTTCTCTTTCCTGACCGTGCCGTATGCCGCCCTCAAGGAAGCCACTTCCCTCCACTGCAGACGCTTCAGCAAAGGAATCTTCCCGAGGAAGAATCCCTTGAAGTTATGTTCCCAGAAAACTGTGACCCACAAGTCAGAGGCAAACTCGTAGTAGTCCATGCAGTTGAACGAATACCGTGAGAATGTGTACGTTCCGTTACCTTCATGGAGTTTGAGCATAGGGTACGGGACTTGTCCAACGACAGTCCCGACATTCATGTCGAACCGGGAAAGTCCAACAGGTGGAAGCGGCAGGACGTAGTGGACGGTAAGCTCGGGTCGGAAGTAGGAATATTCATTCTTCCCTATTCCCTTTGTGGAACCGATCAGATCCAATGTCACCACCGGATACTTCGAGTAAAGATAGTTCTTGTCAAAGACCCCTCTGGTGACAATCTCGTCCTTGGAGAAACGCAGCTGAAGATGCGCCTGGTTGTAACCCACCGAATTGAAGACCTTCCCGTCCGAGGAGGCCATCGGCACGAACGGGTTCGAGAATATCCTTCTGCTTTCCAGCGATAAGATCATGTTGAAGTTCTGCGACCATTCTTTCTGCCAGGAGAGGGAATAGTCATTCACCATGCTCATCTTCTGACTGTTGGCCTTGGCCAGAATCGAAGACATGAGGTTTCCGCTGCCATAGACCGACGGACCCTTGCCCAACTGCATCACATCATGCTTGTACGAGACCGTCAACTTGTTGGTCGGCTGGTTGTCGAACATGAGCTCAACCGTTCCGCCGCCCTTCGGCGTCTTGTCCTTGAACCCGTAGGCCGCATAGCCCATGAAACGCATCTTCCGGCTGAAATGCTTGGTGGTGCGGACTCCGAGCTGCAACCTGTCACCCTCCAGATCGTTGAAACTGTAAACGGACGAGTACGGTCCGAAACCTACGTACCTGGTGTTCAGGAATCCGTTGACAATCATCTCGGCCAAGGCGTAGACATCCTTGTAGAGTGGCACGTTCTTGATGGAGTCAACCATGTTGTAGATGCCCTGCTCCTTCGCGCTCAGCGGATAAGGGCGGACACTCTGCCAATAGTTCTCATCGTTGTTGATGACATCCTTGCCGGCCTGCACCTGGGCGTTGATGTCCTCCTTGTCTTCCTTGTAGGTGGTGACGAAATCCGGATTGGAGTAGTCTATCTGCCTGTTTCCCAAGAATGTGACTATCTTGGATGAATCCCGCATTGTGGGCGAGAAATCCACGTACATCCTGTCCTGCTTGTAGAACCATGTCGAGTCGGGCAGGCGCCTGTTCTCCACATCAATGGTCATGTCCCTGACCCAGTTAACGTTGGAACCCTTCTTAAGCCGCACATGAATATCCCTGAGCGCGTATTCCTCCGCGTCAATGGACATTTCTCCGTCGAATGTGGGAGAGGACACCCACTTTGAAGGATGGAAGCGGATCTTGTAGGTCTTGCGACCTTCGATCTTAAGGCTGTCAACCAGATAGTAGTTGTAATAGGTCATGCCCGAGGAGGACAGCGGTGACGGAATCTCCACCTGGAAGATGTTGATGAAGTTGTCGTAGAAGTTCGTCTTCACGTACATGTTGCCTGTGAACTGGGCCAGCACCGGATTGTTGTCCACACCGGAGATCCTGGTCGCCTTGATGAGTTCCCTGTTTGAAGGAGGGTCCTTCCTGTGATAGTACTTGGACGTCGTCTCTGAAATCAGGACCGGCAGGAACGACATGCCGGACACAACAGAGGTGTCCATGTAGTCATAGACGAACTTGAAGTCCTTGGGAAGGAATTTGCTGATCATCGGGCTTTCAGGATTGGTGACATCCAGTTCCATCTTCGTGTAGACATCGCAGCTGTACCTCGGACGCTTCTCCGGGTTGTTCCTCACCTTGGCCTCGTCGATCTTCCGCAGGATCGAGCGCATGTAGCGGTCGTCCGGTTTCACCACGGCGGCGGCAAGCTCGTCATGAATTGGCTTAAGCCTGAAGTTGATCTCGTTGAAACTTCGCCTGTTGACTTTCTTGAATTGCTCCTCGTAGCCAAGGATGGAGGCGGAAAGCACACTTAGCGTGTCCCTTGTCTCCAAAGAGAAATAGCCGTCCATGTCAGCGGAGACTCCGACGGTCGAATTCTTGAAATATATCCCCGCAAAAGGAATTCCTTCACCTGTGGACGCGTCCACAACACGTCCCTTCACCTTTGTCGCCTGCGCCGAAGCGTCGGGAAGAAAGTGGATGGTCAGGAGTGTGGTAACAGACAGGATTCTGAATATGTGCCTTAAGTCGAATTTCATTGCTTGGCCTGAGTGGAATGAATCACCTGATCCTGTCAATCTTCAACTGCTGGATCTTGTACCGGTCGCCGCAGTTGCTGACAAAGATCGTGACCTCGAAAACTTCACCGCCTGCGTTCAGAAAGCCCAAAGCGTACTTCGAATTGGATTGCGACGCGGTGTGGCTGATCTCGAACGAGCGAGGTGTGTGATTGTCAAAAAAGGCCTTGAGAATCTGCTTCGCCTGCTTCTTGCTGGAATCATTGGTCGTGGACATGATCGTGATCTCAAGATTGTCGTCGAACCAGACAGACAATCTTTCGGCGTCCCCCTTACCAAGATACTTGGCTATCGGCACAAAGACATCATAGCTGTCAGCGGCGGCATAGCCGTTGACGCAGGACAGCAGCACGGAAACCGCTGTGAATATCTTTGCAAAGACCTTCATGACAAGGGTAGGTTCTTTACAAATTCCGAGCCATTATTTTATAGAACCTTTTTTGAAAAATTGAAGCGGCTTTGTTATTTTTGTACCAGATGTTAGGGAACATGAAAATAATAAGGAACATGAAAAAAATAAGTTGCTTCAGATTAAGAGAAGATTTTCGAGAATAGATCTTTTTTGAAGAAGGAGTGTGCCGGTGGCACATGACTGATGAGAAAAGACATATAGACCGAAAAGACAAGCAAAGATTAAGAAGTTATTTTTTAAGGATTACATTGTTGCCGAGTCATGAGAATCATCCTGCTGACAGTCGGGAAAACCGACATCGGATGGGTACGGGAAGGTCTGGAGACATATTCGTCCAGACTGTCGCATTATGTGCCGTTCAGCATCATAGAGATCCCTGAGCTGAAGAACACGTCCGCGCTCTCGAAAGCACAGATAAAGGACAAGGAAGGGGAGTTGATCCTAAAGACAATAAGGCCTTCCGACAGGGTCGTCCTGCTGGATGAACGCGGAAAAGAGTACCGTTCCGTCGAATTCGCCGATGAAATCAGGAAGATGACCCTTGGCGGTGGCAAAGATATTGTATTCGTCATCGGCGGCGCCTACGGCTTCTCGGAAGCGGTCTATGCCAGGTGCGACGGGAAGATGTCCCTTTCAAGGATGACATTCTCGCACCAGATGGTCAGAACCATATTCACAGAGCAGCTCTACCGTGCCTTCACAATAATCAAAGGGGAACCTTACCATCACGAATGAGCATCAGAAGGTTTGGCATAAGGAATTGTCTTGCAGGGGGATTTCTGGCATCCGCCATCATTCTCCTGGTGTTCTCGCTGTCCGTCAGCAAGCTTCCGGGCAACACGGAAAGGGAGGCGGTCAAGGTCAGCCGGAACGTCACCGGAAGAATGCACATCCTTGATGAATACATCAGCTCAGCCCTCACGGCTGACAGGCGTGTCTGGGCCGGACACAACGACGTGCCTTCCGACATGGTCATCTACCGGTACATCGACGACACCCTGCAATCGTGGAGCAACCAGTTCCCTGTCAGGAACGACGACATCGCCTCAAGGATAGTGTTTCCCCGCCTGTCGAAGCCGAGGGAGAGCATCTACTCCCCTCTCGCCGAAGTGACCCCGGAGGTGTCGTTCGTCAATTACGGTCAGAAATGGTACCTTGTCAAGTCCGAGAATCTGGGAAGCAGGAAAGTGATAGCCGGACTTGAGATAGTCGATTCGATGTCCGATGAAAGCCCGAACGGGGTAAACCGGAAACTGGGACTGGGACGCAACTATGCCATTGTCCCACTGTCCGAAAGCTGCGGCTCCGCCGCGATCATCGACGGCAAGCCTGTGTTCAAGATTGTGGCGAACTCCGTCACCGGACAATCCGCGGCGACCCACTCCACGATGATCTGGTTCGCCATAGCCTGCTTTGTCATCGCGTCCTTGCTGCATCTGGCCGAAAAGAAAAGCCTCAAACGGCTTCTGCTGGTTCTGGCCGGGCTTTTCGCCGTGATCACAGCCACATACCTGTGGGGAGAGAACATGAAGAACAGTTCCCGGCTGTTCTCCCCGACGGTCTATGCGGACGGACAGCTGTTCAACTCGTTGGGAGCCGTTCTGATAGCGTCACTGCTCATCGTCCTGAGTGTATGCTGCACCTTCGTGACAAGAAACGACATATTCAGAAGAATCCTGAAGACCCGAAACCGTAAATTGGCATTGGGGCTTTATGCCGTCTGCATATTCCTTCTCATCGCCGGGGTTCTCGTCTTCGTCCATGTGACGTTCAGAAGCATCATACTGAACTCCAACATCTCCCTTGAGCTGTACCGGCTGAACGGCCTCAACATATTCAGTTGCCTCGTCTATCTGACCTTGATCAGCCTCCTGATGACCATTCCACTCCTTACGCAGATGCTCATGCCGGCTCTGAAACACCTTTTCGGGTTCAGGTGTGACTTCTTTTCCGCAGGAAGCAGGACAGTCACAGCAATAGTCTTCGCGGCCTACATGGTGATCATGGCCGGCGTCCTTGGGTTCCGCAAGGAGCAGAACAGGGTCAACGTGTGGGCCAACAGACTGTCCATAGAAAGGGACATCAGCCTGGAACTTGAACTTAGGCGGGTCGAGGAGAAGATCGCCTCCGACCAGCTGATCGCCACGCTTTCGGCCATCAGGAACGGCAACGGCATCCTGAACAGGGTCATCGAAAGCTATATGCTCAGGGCCTCACAGGACTACGACATTCTGGTGGAGCTCTTCCCCGAGAACGAGAAGGACAAGGGAGTCATAGCCTATTTCACGGAGATGGTCACAAGAGGCACTCCGATTTCGGAAGAATCCAGGTTCAGGTACATGCGTGACTCCGGAGGGCACAGTCTGTACGTCGGAAGCTTCGCCTACTACAACTACGGCAGCGGGGTGACGATGATGCTCCTGCGGGTGTCCCCAAAGTCGAACAGAGATAACAGGGGCTACTCCCAGCTGCTCGGCTACTCGGCTCCGGGTGATGTGCTGATTCCGTCCAGATACTCCTACGCCAAGTACTCGGACAAGTCTCTCACGTCCTACAAAGGCAACTATTCCTATCCTACGCTTGTGGACAAGGATCTTGAAGACGAGATCAACAAGGCGGAGGACGGAGTAGTGCGGATGAACGGATTCACGCATTTTGTCAACAATATCTCCGACAGCGATCTGATCATAGTCTCAAGACCGAAAACAGATGACTTCACCTACTTCGTGGCCTTCCTGTTCCTGACGCTGGTCTTCTACTTCTGCCTGACTCTCCTGACACTCACAAGGATTCATCCAAGGCACCGCGAGAGCAACTACTACAAATCCAGGATAAACGCGGCGATGATGGTCGCCCTGATCATGACGCTCATCGCGCTGGCCACAGTGAGCGTGCTGTTCGTCTACAGGAGGAACAACGCCAACCTTAAATCCTCGATGGCCGACAAGATCAACTTCCTCCAGACCTTGCTTCAGACCAGATGCCGCCATGTCCGGGACTACACCGAATTCAGCGCGTTGATGACATCCGGAATCATGGAGGACATCAGCAACACTATGAAGTCCGACATCACTCTGTACACTACCGGCGGCAAGGAGTTCCGTTCCACCACCCCGGAGGTGTTCGACATGATGCTTCTTGACTCCAGAATGAATCAGGATGCGTTCGAGAGCATCATCTACAAGAACAAAAGGGACTTCATCGGCAAGGAAAACATCGGCTCCAAGCGGACATATTTCCTATACGCGCCTTTGTTCAACGTGAACGGCAAGATGATCGCGATCATGTGCTCCCCGTTCACGGACGAGAGCTTTGACTTCAAGTCGGAGGCGGTGCTGCACTCCATCACGGTCATCACTGTGTTCATGATCCTGCTCCTTGTGGCAAGGTTCATCACGGCAAAGGCGGTGGACAAGATGTTCAAACCTCTCTCCGAGATGGGAAGAAAGATGAACGAGGCCAACATCAACAATCTTGAATATATTGTCTATGAGCGTGACGACGAGGTTTCCCGTCTTGTGCGGGCCTACAACCTGATGGTTCACGACCTGTACAACTCCACGATGAAACTCACACAGGCCGAGAGGGACAAGGCATGGGCCACCATGGCAAGGCAGGTGGCTCATGAGATCAAGAACCCTCTGACACCTATCAAGCTTCAGATCCAGAGACTGATAAGGATGAAAAAGAACGGCAATCCGGCATGGACCGAGAGGTTCGACGAGATTTCCGAGGAGGTGCTCAAGCAGATCGACCTGCTGGCTGACACTGCCAACGAATTCTCAACATTCGCGAAGCTCTACACGGAGGAGCCTGTCGAAATCAATCTGGACAAGCTCCTGAAAGAGGAGATCGACCTGTTTGACAGCAGGGACAACATCAAGTTCTCCTACATGGGACTGGAGGACGCCACGGTCACCGGACCGAAGCCACAGTTGACACGTGTTTTCGTCAACCTTATCAACAATGCGGTACAGGCCATAGAGAACGCGCAGGCAGAGGCCGAGGAGAGAGGGGAGGAGCGGTTCCCGGGAAGAATCGTGGTGTCCTTGAGACTGTCCTCCAAAGATGGATACTACGACATCGTCTTCGAGGACAACGGCCCCGGAGTCAGCGACGAGAACCGCTCAAGGCTCTTCACGCCGAACTTCACGACAAAGAGCAACGGCACCGGTCTGGGGCTGTCGATATGCAGGAATATCCTTGAGAAATGCAACGGTGAGATCTTCTACTCCAAGTCATTCATGCTCAAGGGAGCGTGCTTCACGGTAAGGTTCCCGCGCCGATAGGACGGCTACAGGATCAGCATCAAGGCACATAGAATCAACGCGGCGGCAAGTATCACATCAATGACACGGCCGAATTTTTCAGTCAGACTGTTCAGTGCGGACCCCGCCACAAGCCAGACCAGATTGGCCACCGGACCCGCCAAAGTGAGAAGGGCGCCTACCTTCGCCAATTCAATCAAAGAACTTGAATATGGCAGCGCGAATGTCCCCAAGGCCGTCAGACAGAACATCCAGACCTTGGCATTGGTGACCTCGATTATGATTCCGGTCTTGATGGAGCAGGATTTTGCCATGTCTTCTTTCGACTGACCGGATCTGACAACGATCATCACCGCCAGACAGACCATGTAGAGGGCACCGGCATAGGAAAGCCACTTGACATAAGAGCCGAGGGCATCGCCAAGGAAGTGCGCCATCAACACCAGAGTCGTGTCGATGAGAAGGAATCCGATCACAAAGCCCCACCAGATCCGCATCGCGTGTCTCCTTCCGAAATGGATTCCTGAATGGAAGGCACACAGATTGGAAGGCCCCGGCGTGTACCCCAGCGCAAGGATGTAAAGCAGCAATGATGGCAGCATCTGTGGCGGCATAATCGAATAATCTTCTTACGAAATTAATCAGAATAATCAAATAATCCAAATAACGCAAAAGAGACCCGCCTTCGTGGCGAGCCTCTTTTGTAGTCCCAATAGGAATCGAACCTATATTTAAGGTTTAGGAAACCTCCGTTCTATCCGTTGAACTATGGGACCATTAGTTTTCTACCGAAGAGACTACTCCGCGCTCTTCTCGATGATCTGACGTCCTCTGTAGTAACCGCACTCTGGGCAAATGTGATGATACATCACTGTTGCGCCGCAGTTAGGGCAGGTAGCGAGAGTAGGAACCGGAGCGAAGTCATGGGTCCTTCTCTTGTCTCTTCTCTGTTTGGAGACTTTGTGTTTCGGATGTGCCATAGTTAATTATTCTTTAATTTATTATTTCACTTTATCCATCAGATCCTTCAGTGACGCGAACGGCAATGAAGCATCCTTGCCTTGGGAATCGTTCTCTTGTCCATCTTCAGAACTCAGATATTTCACAGCCTCAGGATTGCACTCACCCTCAGGATGAACCCTCTGGACCGGAAGCGACAGGCAGACAAAATCATACACTGTCTGACCAAGATCAAAATCCGCATCCGATTCCGGAAGCCAGACAATCTCCCTCTCCCCTTCCTCCGCATCATTGCTGTCGGCTGGTTCCTGACCGAACTTGACGCTCAGACGGAAACCGGTCTCAACCGGGAGTCTCAACTCTTCAAGGCATCTGTCGCAAGCCACAGTCACATCGCCGGTGACATCACAGTCAATCCCGATGAAAAGTCCAGACTTCTCCGCAAAGACCTCTATGTCAAGGTCCGCCGCCAGAATCTCTGAATTCTCAAAACGCTCAAAGAACTCCTTCCCCACCCGCCAACGGAACTCCGTCCGTCCTTGGGTCAATCCATTTATTGGAACTATAAAATTCTCTTCCATCGATCCGGTAAACAGATTAAGGGTTGCAAAGGTATAAAAAATTTTCCGAATATAAAATCTTTTCGTGAATAGTTTGACTATTCGTCATCACCGGAGTTGCCGGAACGCTTCCTGTCCATCGGATCAAGAAGGATTTTGCGCATCCTCAGATGGTGCGGAGTCACCTCCACAAGCTCGTCTTCACGAATATATTCAAGCATCTCCTCCAAAGACATCTTCACAGGCGGCGGCAGCACAACCTTATCGTCAGAGCCGGCGGCGCGCACGTTGGTGAGCTTCTTCGTCTTGCAGATGTTGATGTTGAGGTCTCTCTCCCTCGTGTGCTCACCCACGACCTCCCCGCAGTAGATGTCATCGCCCGGATCGATGAAGAACTTGCCCCTGTCCAGAAGCTTGTTCATTGAATATGCGATCGCGGTTCCCGTCTCAAGGGACACGAGCGATCCGTTGGTACGGTTCTCGATCTCACCCTTGTAAGGCTGGTACTCCTTGAACCTGTGCGCCATGATGGCCTCGCCCTGGGATGCAGTCAGAAGGTTGCTCCTGAGTCCCATAAGTCCACGGGTAGGAATATCGAAGTTCAGCAGCGTCCTGTCACCTCTCGGCTCCATGTGCAGAAGAGCGCCCTTCCTGCGGGTGGCAAGCTCGATGGCCGACCCTACGAACTGCTCCGGGACCTCGATCGAGAGATCCTCGATAGGCTCGCAGCGCTGTCCGTTGATGGTCTTGTCCAGCACCTTAGGCTGGCCTACCTGCAACTCGAATCCCTCACGGCGCATCTCCTCGATGAGCACGGACAGGTGAAGCACACCACGTCCATAAACCACGAATGAATCGGCGTTCAGCCCCGGCTTTACCTTAAGGGCCAGGTTCTTCTCCAACTCCTTGTCCAGACGATCCTTGATGTGCCTGGAGGTCACAAACTTACCATCCTTTCCGAAGAACGGGGAATTATTGATGGTGAAGAGCATGCTCATCGTAGGCTCATCAATGGAGATCGGAGGAAGAGCCTCCGGATTCTCGCTGTCCGCGATCGTGTCCCCGATCTCGAAGCCGTCAATGCCCACAACAGCGCAGATGTCACCGCACTGTACGCTATCCACATTGGCCTTTCCGAGTCCGTCGAAGACCATCAGCTGCTTGATCTTATGCTTCTCCACAACGTCATACCTCTTGCAGAGGCTGACCTGCTGGCCCGTCTTGAGCTCACCTCTTGTCAGTTTGCCCACGGCGATACGTCCGACGTACGGGGAATATTCAAGTGATGTCACCTGAAGCTGAGGCGTGCCCTCAACCACCTTTGGAGCCGGAATCTCGGCGAGTATGGCGTCCAGAAGAGGGGTGATGTCCGAGGTAGGATTCTTCCAGTCGTCCGACATCCAGCCCTGCTTCGCGCTGCCGAAGATCGTCTTGAAATCGAGCTGCTCATCCGTGGCGTTCAGGGAACACATCAGGTCGAACACCTCCTCCTGAACCTCGTCAGGACGGCAGTTCGGCTTGTCCACCTTGTTCACCACCACGATTGGCTTCTTGCCCAGTTCAAGGGCCTTCTGAAGCACGAAACGGGTCTGAGGCATACAGCCTTCAAAAGCGTCCACCAACAGGAGAACACCGTCGGCCATATTCAGAACCCTTTCCACCTCACCTCCGAAGTCGCTATGCCCCGGAGTGTCTATAATGTTGATCTTGACACCTTTGTAGGTGACAGACACGTTTTTCGCGAGGATTGTGATACCTCTTTCCCTCTCAATGTCATTGTTGTCGAGAATCAACTGGCCAAGATTCTCAGGCTGACGCACCAGATTGGCCTGGTAGATCATCCTGTCCACGAGGGTTGTCTTGCCGTGATCGACATGCGCGATGAGCGCGATGTTTCTAATGTCTTGCATATACCGTAAAAAAATCTTGCAAAATTACGGATTTTCAATGGAAAACCGAAAATTCGCAAGATATTTTTTTCACTTTGGTCGCTGAGCCTGTCGAAGCGCGGTCGCTGAGTTTGTGGTCCGACAGGCTCACCAACCGTGCGGTGGCGGTCGCTGAGCCTGTCGAAGCGACGACAGTCCCTACCAGTTATCCGTCCTGAACGGTATTACCGGAAGGCAGCGTTGGCCAGTGAAGTTTCCTATCTGGAAATCCCGGAAGCAGTAGCGCACCGCCACAGGAGCAGGAACCTTGTCACTCTTCACAATCACCGTGTTCAGCTGGGTGCCTCTGCGGATCTCGGCCGGATGGAAGACCTTGTCCTCACCGGCGATCTCGAAGCCCACGATGTCGTGCCAAGGGCTGAACCCCCTCTCACCATTGTGGAACGCGATCTCGATCTCGCCGCCGCGTATCTCGTAGCTCTTGAACCTCGGTCCCTCGAACGGAAGGTAGCCCATGCCGTAAGTCCGGTTCAAAGCCAGGTAGGACAGGCGCTCCCCGACCTCCTTCTTGCGGCGAGGATGGATCTCGTCATATTCATAAGGATAGACAAGGTCATTGGTGGAGACTATTCCGCTGTTCGGGATAAGTTCCACAGCCTTGCGCTGCGCCTCGCGTATTCTCGCGCCAGAAGTCCCGTCACCGCCATAGACGAACGGCGCCAGCTCGACTTCGTAGAACGGAAGTTCCCCCTGTCCCCAGAGATTCCTCCAGACCTTCACCATCGTGGCAAGCCTCTGAGCGTAGTACTGCGGAAATCCGGCGTTCGTCTCCCCCTGATACCAAAGGAATCCTTTCAGTGTGTAATTACGAATCGGGTACAGCATGCCGTTGTACATGATGATCGGACTGTGATGGTGATACCAGCCGCCCGCATCCCTCTTGGGTGCGTACTGTCCTGACGGCAAAGTGTTTTCGGGGTATGAATATACCTCTTCCTTAGGCAGCCAGCTTTCCACCGCCGAACCTCCCTAATTGCAAGACACCAATCCCACAGGAACATTCAGGACAGAGTTCAGCATCCTGGCGAAATGCCAGCCCACGGCGGTGAACGTTCCAGAGGTCGCCGGCCCGCTGACCTGCCACCTGCCCTCGACGGTCTCCTGAGGCGTCTCGGCTCCCGTCTTAGGAATCTTCACCAACCTGATCTTGTCCCTGAACTGTCCCGACAGGGCCACCTCCTCAAGGGAACCCTCAACCGGGCAATGCCAGAATCCGTCCAGCGGCATCTCCATGTTGGACTGCCCGCCGCAAAGCCAGACCTCACCGACGAGGACATCACTCAAGGTGACGGCGCCGTCCTTGTCGGCGATGGTGATTGAATATGCCGTGTAGCCCGCCGCCGGAGTCCGCACGGCAAGTTTCCAATTGCCTTCACGGTCGCTTTTGACTGAATATTCCTCCGTCCCCCACGAGGCTTTCACCGTCACTTTCGACGAAGGCGCGGCCTTGCCCCAAAGGTTGGCGTCGGATTTCTGCTGAAGGATCATGTGGTCACTGAGGATCTGCGGAAGCTGTACCTTAGCCTCGGACGTGGCAGCCGCGGCCGTTCCGGCCACAATGGCTGTCAGGATTGTTCTTAGGAATCTGTGGTTCATATTCTGATTATTCTGTCTTATCAATTATTGTGTTTTCACCCCGGAAACCTCGTTGCCGATGGCAACAAGGCGCATTCACAAATATATTAATTATGCCGGAAATTCTAAAGTATTCTTTCGCAGATTGGGGAATCCGCACCATTATTGGCCATATTTCCTCTAAAAAACTGTTTCTTTCTTATGGGACGGGCGTAATAATCGCAGATTTTTATATAAATTAGTAACATGAAAAAAAATAAGTTGCATCAGATTAAGAGAATATTTTCGAGGATAGATCCATTTTCGAAGAAGGAGTGTGCCGGTGGCACATGACTGATGAGAAAAGATATAGACCGAAAAGATTCCTTAAAGATGATGCAGGTTATTGTTTGAAGGTTACTTAATGTAGATAACATGGCGAACAAACTTTGGGACAAAGGATTCAAGGAGGACGAGAGGATCGATGCGTTCACGGTGGGAAACGACCGTGAGCTGGATCACGAGCTCGCCCCTTATGACATAATGGGCACGATGGCCCACATCACGATGCTGGAGAGTGTCGGACTTCTTTCAAAGGATGATCTGGACGAACTGCTGCCGGCGCTCAAGAAATTATATTCATCAGCCTGCAAGGGAGAGCTTTACGTGGAGGACGATGTGGAGGACATCCACTCGCAGATCGAGCTGATGCTGACTCGGAAGCTCGGGGATGTCGGAAAGAAAGTGCACACGGGGCGTTCCCGCAACGATCAGGTGCTGGTGGACTTGAAACTCTACGCCCGCGCGGAGATTGAGAAGACAGTCCGCAAGGTTGAGTCCCTTTTCAGGACGCTTCAGGAGGCCAGCGAGAAGTACAAGGATGCGCTGATCCCGGGCTATACCCATTTGCAGGTGGCGATGCCGTCGTCATTCGGTCTCTGGTTCGGGGCTTACGCCGAGAGCCTCTGCGACGACCTCTGCATGATGAAGGCCGCTTGGGAGGTCGTGAACCTCAACCCGTTGGGATCCGCTGCTGGTTACGGCTCGTCAGCGCCGCTCAACAGGACTCTGACAACGGAACTGCTTGGATTCGAGGACTTGGACTACAACTCTGTCTATGCTCAGATGACCCGTGGAAAGATGGAGCGGGCAGTGGCGTTCGCATATTCATCAGTCGCGGAGACCGTCGGGCGTCTTGCTATGGATGGATGCCTTTTCTCCAGCCAGAACTTCGGGTTCATCCACCTGCCGGACGCGCTGACGACCGGTTCCAGCATCATGCCGCACAAGAAGAATCCGGATGTGTTCGAGCTCGTGAGGGCGCACTGCAACAAGCTTCAGGGCGTGCCGAACACCATCCGCCTCATCACCGGCAACCTGCCGAGCGGATATTTCCGGGACATGCAGATTCTCAAGGAAGTCTTCTTCCCTATATTCAAAGAAATGAACGACTGCCTCGACATTGTTGAATATGCGGTCCGGGGGATGGAGGTCGTCACTGATGTGATGGACGATCCTAAGTACAGGCTGGCGTTCAGCGTGGAGGAGGTCAACCATCTGGTAGAGAACGGGGTGCCGTTCAGGGATGCCTACCGTCAGGTCGCCGATTCCATCAGACAAGGGACATTTGAATATCACGGCGAGCTTCACCACACCCATGAAGGTTCCATCGGCAACCTCTGCAACGACCGCATCGCAGCCAAGATGTCACGCATTGTCGCGGGCTTCGGATTCGACAAGGTTCATGCAGCGGTTTCCGCGCTTACATCCGAGGAAGAATCACTATAGTTAGGAACATGAAAATAATAAGTTGCTTCAGATGAGTCCACTTGAAAAAGTGCCATTCGCCACTTTTTACCCCCGTTGGAGGTACCTGTGTGGCACATATTTTTCAAAAAAAGACTTTTTCAAGTGGACTCAAATATATTAGTCTCGACACTTCTGTCCCTACTCCGGTCGCTTCGACAGGCTCAGCGACTGAGACACCAATGAAATGACGCACAGATCACAGCCGCAAACCATCAAGAAGAGCGACATAGGTTTCAATGCCGTTGGCGATTTCGTCAAAACGGATATATTCATCGGCGGAATGGGAGCGGGCCGAGTCGCCCGGACCGATCTTGAGGGTCGGGAAATGGCAGAGGGCCTGATTGCTGGTGGTCGGGGAACCGAAAGGTTCCAGACCGAGGGACAGGCCTCGGACAACGGCCGGGTGATCCATAGGAAGATGCGAGCTGCCGATTCTTGTCGAGCGTTCCTTGACCTCGCACGATACGGAGGACTTGATCAGCTCCAGAAGTTCGGGGTTGGTGTACATCCCGTTCGGGCGCACGTCCACCACGAACGTGCACTTGTCCGGCACGACATTGTGCTGGGTTCCGGCATTGATCTGCGTGACGGACATCTTGACGGCTCCGAGGAAATCCGACACCCGGTCAAAACTGTGATTTTTGAACCACTGAATATCCTCGATGGCCTTGTAGATAGCGTTGACACCTTCATTTCTGGCAGCATGACCACTCTTCCCGTAGGCAGTGCAGTCCAGTACCATCAGTCCCCTCTCGGCGACGGCCATCCTCATCCCGGTCGGCTCGCCCATCACACCGAAATCAATCCGGCCCAGCTCCGGCAGGATCAAGTCGAGGCCACCCTTCCCGCTCACCTCTTCCTCGGCGGTGGCGGAAAAGATCAGCCTGTACGGCTGCTCCTTCTGAATGAGCCTTGAATATGTCTCCAGAAGAGCAATCAGGGATCCGCCGTCATCATTGCTGCCGAGACCGTACAGACAACCGTCCTCAATCTCGGGCGTGAACGGGTCACGGGTGTAGCCAGAGGCCGGTTTCACAGTGTCGATGTGGGCGTTCAGCAATATGGTCGGCCTCCCGTCCGCCGGGCCGGACTCCATCCACAGGTTGTTGCCCAGTCTCCTGGCCTCAAAGCCGTTGCCTTTCATCCAGCGTTCCATATAATCCGCCGCATCTTTTTCCTCCCGGCTCACGGAAGGAATCCGGATCATATTCATCAACAGTTCTACCGTGTCCATGAATTCTAAATCTTTATCCATTAATACTTTAGCACATTGTCTTTAGTCGAATCCCGCTAAAGAGAACATACCAACTAAAAGTCCATCAATCTGTTACACAGCACTCATTGATAATCAGCCAGTGGCACGCAACATATTGACAATCATTCAAATGAGCTTCGGTCTCCAGTACAATCCCACCGAAGAGAATCGCTTTACTCACAGTGTGACAAACAGTTACATGTCACAGACTAATATTACAGCCCACTCACTTGCCAATGCAAATGTACGCAAAAACGATGGTTTTTATGTACATTTGTGGATATGGATTTAGGGACACTTAACAGACAGCAGAGAGAGGCGGTGACCTCGACGGAGGGCCGGGTGCGGGTCGTTGCCGGAGCAGGCTCGGGAAAGACCAAGGCTTTAACCTATCGGTATGCGTACATAGTAAACGAACTGGGCGTGGAACCGGCTAACATTCTGTGCCTTACCTTCACGAACAAGGCGGCGCAGGAGATGAGGAGCAGGATCACTCAGCTTGTTCCGCCGGGGTACACGAACGACTTTGTCTGCACGATCCACGGGTTCTGCGTGAGGTTTCTGCGCGAGGAGATCCATCGGCTCGGCTACCCGAAGAACTTCCAGATTCTGGACGAGGAGGATATGAAGTCCCTAGCCAGGCAGGTGCTGACGGAAAACAACACGGAACGAAGCGTGAAGACAGTGCGGCAACTTCTTGAGGCTCTTGCCGGTACCAAGGCGGCTGAGCCTTATGTTCAGCAATACATTGTCCCGACCTCGCCGGTCTCCGGAAGGACTGACCTTCCGCTCAGTGTCCAGCTTCTGTTCAAGCAAAAGGACAAGATGGCTCTCGACTACGATGACCTCATCCAGTTCACCAGACATATTCTTCAGACATATTCAGAGGTAAGGGAGAAGTGGCAGGAGAGGATGAACTATGTGATGTTGGACGAGGCGCAGGACTGCAATGGCGGTGACTGGGAGATTGTTGAGACGTTGTCCGAGAAGTGCGGTAACCTGTTCATAGTCGGGGATCCGGACCAGTCCATTTATGAGTGGAGAGGGGCGAAACCGGAGAGGTTTCTGGCGTTCAAGGCCGACAAGGACATCATTCTGGACGAGAACTACCGTTCGACTCCAGGGATTCTGAACGTAGCCAACTCAATCATAGTCAACAACAAGAACCGGATAGACAAGCGGATGTTCACCCGCCGGGGCGAGGGCGAGAAGATCGTGCACTTCCACGCGACGGACGAGCGGCAGGAGGCGCAGTGGATCTGTCAGGAAATTCTCCGGAGGCTTGACAATGGCGAGGCGGCATATTCAGATTTCGCGGTGCTGTTCCGCGCGGCGCATCTTTCGAGGTTCATCGAGCAGGCGTTCATCCGAGCGAACATTCCTTACGTGATGTGGGGAGGCGTGCGGTTCTTCGAGCGGATGGAAGTCAAGGACTGCATCAGCTATCTTCGGCTGGTCGCTTCGGACGACGACATCGCTTTCGAGCGGGTAATCAACACTCCGTCCAGAAAAGTCGGCAAGGCAACCCTTGAACTGATAACGGCTTACGCATCACAGGAGGGGACGACACTTTACCAAGCGCTCAAAAATCATCTGGATGACCCGAAGCTGAATCGTGACGCAGTCCGTGAGTTCGTGGCGTTGATTGAGGAATGCCGCTCAAGGGCATATTCAATGGGAGTCTGCGCGATGCTTGAATATATCCTCGAAAAGACCGGCTTGAAGCAGGAATATCGTGACGACAATGACGAGCAGCGCCTGGAGAACATCACCGAGTTGGTGGATTCCATAAGGCTTTACGAAAGCGAACACACTGAATGGGAGCAGCTTCCGCTCTACGATTACCTTCAGGACATCGCCCTGTACACGAACGCCGACTACCGGAAGGAGACCAACAAAGTCAAGCTGATGACCATCCATCAGAGCAAGGGATTGGAGTTCCCTTACGTGTTCATCATCGGGCTGAGCGACGGAATATTCCCGAACGCCAGAAGCATCCGGGAACGTAAGAGGACGGCCCTTGAGGAGGAAAGGCGCTTGATGTACGTTGCTGCCACGCGGGCGGAGAAGTGCCTGTTCCTGACCGAGTCCGAAGGCTATGACGTTCAGACTCAGCAGCAAAAGTTGCCGTCAAGGTTCATCGCCGAGATAAAGCGTGACCTCTTTGTCACGGAAGGAGAGATGGATGAGGCCCTTTGGCGCAGGCTGCAGGAGCAGATCGCCAATGAGAACCTTGACGAGACGACCGAGACTCCCGATGATGCGGGCAGGGCCGACAGCATCACCGTCGGCGACAACGTGTTCCACAAGATCTTCGGCCAAGGCGAGGTCCTTGAGATCAGCGACACCGGCTCCTGCAAGGTACGCTTCGCCGACGGCAAGGTCCGGTTCCTCCGCAGCACGTTTCTAAGCCGTCTCGCATAGGATTCACTCTACCTTAACTTGAATATCACCGGGAAGGTGTAGGTGACTTTCACGGCTCTGTCACGCTGGCGGCCCGGAGTCCATTTCGGGGACATCGAGACCACACGGACGGCTTCATTGTCAAGTGAGGAATCGACTCCTCTGAGGACCTTGACATTGCTGACGGATCCGTCCGGGTTGACCGTGAACTGGAGGGTCACACGGCCTTCGACACCGTTAGCCTGGGCTATGGACGGGTACTTGAGGTTCGAGTTGACCCATTTGGAGAACTCGTTGGCATCCCCACCGTTGAACAACGGCTTTTCCTCAACAGCGAAGAACGGCACAGGAGCCTCGTCAACCTCCTCATCCTGGACACTTTGTGGGATATAATCCATTATAGGAATCTTCATCTGACTGTCATCCAAGGATTTGAACTCCAGATCCTCATCAATCTTTATGTCATCCGGAAGAATTTCGATCAGATCGTTGAGAATCACGGCCGGAGCCGGAGGTGTCGGCGGAGTCTCCATCGTCACCGGGATCTCGATGTCATCGTTGATGAACGCCGCATCGTTACCGGCAAGCGTGGCGACCTTGGTCTCAGGTGTCCCCCACTCGAACGCCATCAGAACTATTCCCATCGCAGCCACCAGCCCGACTTCCGTCAGAAGGGTTCTCTTGTTCTCAAGATTGGCCTTGTAAGTTTTCTTTGTCTCCATAATCGTTGATTTTAATGGTTAAACTTTCTGGTGCAAAGTTACGGCTTCCCGGTCACGCCCACCAAATTTCCGGCCTCTGAAAATCTCTCATAGGTCCAATCTAAAAGATTGCTAATCAATAGATTGTGCAAAGTGATATCACCCAGATTCTCGCATATACAATCCACATCTCTTAAATCATTATTAATAAATATATTAGCCCTTCTCCTTTGGTAGATTCACGCCAATGGAGATAAGTATATTCACTGAATATAAAACACTTACCCGCCACCGGCTGATAATAAGCGAGTGACGATTAACAGACTGAAAATCATTTCAAAAGGCTTTCACCTATAGCGTAACAGCACTAAAGGCGAAAGCCTATCATATTCGTTAACAAGCAGTTGACGGACACACAGACTTCGCTCAGTCATCGGTCTCGGGTTCGGCCATGATGGTGGTGCCGGCATTCAGGGCGGAGGCGGAGGTGATGACCACACGGGAGACACCGGAGTTGATGGCTTCGAAGGCGTTCTGGAGTTTCGGGATCATTCCCTCGGAGATGGTGCCGTCGGCGACCATCGGGGCGAAATCGGAACTGGTTATGGTCGGAATCACGCTCGACGGGTCGCTCAGGTCCTTCATCACACCAGGGGTGGACGAGCAATATGTCAGTGTCACGTCATAGACTGAGGCAAGAGCCTGGGCGACGGACGAGGCGATGGTGTCGGCGTTGGTGTTCAGCATCGAGCCTTCCTTGTCATGGGTCAGCGGGGCGAGAACAGGCACGGCGCCGGACTCAAGGAGGTTCTCCAAAGCCTTGGCGTTGACGTACTTGATGTCACCTACGTAACCGAAGTTGATTGGCTGGACGGGGCGCTTCACACTCATAATCAGATTGAGATCAGCGCCGGTAAGGCCAATGGCGTTGACACCAAGGGCTTGCAGACGCGCAACCAGATTCTTGTTGACAAGTCCGCCGTAAACCATCGTTACCACCTTCAGCATCTCGGCGCTGGTGATCCTTCGGCCATCGATCATCTGGGTCTCCACGCCCAGTCTGGCCGCCATCTCAGTGGCGATCTTGCCGCCTCCGTGTACGAGTATCTTTCTGCCCTTGAGGCTTGACAGTGACATCAGGAGGGACTGGAGAGACTCCTCGTTCTCCACTATGGCTCCCCCAACCTTAATAATATTCAATGAATCCTTTATCATATTCATTTTCCTCAAAATTATTTCGGGCTCGTGCACTTTAGTAACCTTCAAAAAATAACCTGCATCATCTTAAGGAATCTTTTCGGTATATATCTCTTTTCTCATCAGTCATGTGCCACCGGCACACTCCTTCTTCGAAAATAGATCTATCCTCGAAAATATTCTCTTAATCTGAGGCAACTTATTTTTTTCATGTTACTTAAGATTTGCCAGTCTAAGCAAGGCAATGTAAATTAGGTGTAAGTCTAAAGTGCATAGCTTCGAATTATTTCCGTACACCAAAGAGGCTTTTCCTGTACCAAACGATGACAAAAGGCCATTTGGTACAGGAGAGGCCCCTTTCCTGTACCGTTTCCGCAACAAAGTCTTACTGCAGATCCTCCAGCATCCTCTTCATCACCACCTGGGCGGAGACGACGCGGTTGGCGGCCTCAGGGATCACGATGCTGCGAGGGGAATCAATCACTTCGTCGGTCACGATCATATTCCTTCGCACAGGAAGGCAGTGCATGAAGTAGGCGTTGTCGGTGACGGCCATCTGGCGCGCCCCGACTGTCCATGCACGATCCTGACTCAGGATCTGGCCATAGTGCGAGACGGAGGACCAGTTCTTGGCGTAGATGAAGTCCGCTCCCTCAAAGGCCTTCATCTGGTCGTACTCCACACGGGCATCGCCGACGAACTGAGGATCAAGCTCGTAGCCTTCCGGATGGGTGATGACGAAATCCACATCGGCGGCATTCATCCACTCGGCGAACGAGTTAGGCACAGCCTGAGGCAGCGCACGCGGATGCGGAGCCCAGGTCAGAACCACCTTCGGACGCGCCACGCTTTTATATTCATTGACCGTGATGAGGTCGGCGAAGGCCTGGCATGGATGGACCGTGGCAGATTCGAGGCTGATGACAGGTTTGCCGGAATATTCGATGAACTGCCTGAGAATGGTCTCGTTGTAGTCGAAGGACTTGTCCTTCAGGCCGGCGAACGAGCGCACTCCGATGATGTCACAGTAGCTGCCGATGACAGGGATCGCCTCACGCAGATGCTCCGGCTTGTCGCCGTCCATCACCACGCCCATCTCGGTCTCAAGTTTCCAGCTGTCGCCGTTGACATTGAGCACTATCGAGTTCATTCCCAGATTCATGGCCGCCTTCTGGCTGCTCAGGCGGGTGCGCAGGCTGCTGTTGAAGAAAATCAGAATGATCGTCTTGTTCCTGCCCAGATTCTGCCATGCGAACGGGGTCGCCTTGACCTGCTTCGCCTCCTCAAGCGCCTTGCCGAGGTCGCCTATGTCACCTACGTGAAAAAAACTTCTCATAATACTTCCTTCAATGCGTCAATGAATATGTCAACGTCCGCCTTGGTAAGCGTAAGCGGGGCAAGAAGGCGGATCATATTCTTGCCGGAAACGCCTGTGAATATGTGCTTTTCGTAGAGGAGGCGGCCTCTGATCTCGGCGATCGGCTCATTGAATTCTATGCCGACCATGAGTCCGCGGCCACGCACCTCCCTGATTCTCGGAGAGGCCGGAATGGAATTCTTCAGATACTCTCCTACCTCAAATGCGTTCGCAACGAGATTCTCTTCCTTGAATATGTCAGCGACGGCGTTTGCCGCGGCCATCGCGAGGTAATTGCCTCCGAATGTGGTGCCTAGCATTCCCTTTGTGGCCTCGAACTCAGGAGAGATGAGGACTCCGCCGATCGGGAAACCGTTCGCCATTCCCTTGGCCATCGTGACGATGTCCGGCTTGATTCCGGCCCATTGGTGGGCGAAGAACCTGCCGCTGCGGCCGTAGCCGCTCTGGATCTCGTCCAGAATCAGCACCACGCCGGCTTCCTTGGTGGCCTGACGAAGGTCTCTCATGAACCGGTCATCAGGGATGACGATACCGCCGACCCCCTGGATGCCTTCGATGATCACGCCCGCGACATCACCTTTGGCAAGTTCTGTTCTCACCGCCTCAATGTCATTCAGCGGCAGGAATGTGACATTGTGATGCGAGTTGAACGGCGCTGAATACTTAGGATTGTCAGTGACGGCCACCGCTCCGGAGGTCCTTCCGTGGAAGGCTCCCTTGAACGCGATCATCCTGTCCTTTCCTGTGTGGAATGAGGCCAGTTTGAGGGCGTTCTCATTGGCCTCCGCTCCAGAGTTGATCAGGAAGAGGGAGTAATCCGGTAGTCCGGATAGTTCACCGATCTTTCCGGCCAGCTCGACCTGAAGCGGATTCTTCACGCTGTTGGAGTAGAAGCCGATCTTGTTCAGCTGATCGGTTATGGCAGCCACGTATTTCGGGTGACAGTGGCCGACCGAGATGACGGCGTGGCCTCCGTAGAGGTCGAGATATTCCTGACCCTTGTCATCCCAGATTCTGGTGCCTTTGGCTTTGACGGGAGTCACGTCAAAGAGACTATATACGTCGAATAGTGTCATGATTTGATTCGATTGTTAAAAACGGGTGCCTTTGAGGTGAAGGCCGGTGTCCTCGGGGAGGCCGAATATGAGGTTCATGTTCTCGACGGCCTGGCCGGAAGCGCCTTTGACGAGATTGTCGATGATGCTGACCACATGTAGCTTACGACCGTACTTGCGGACATTGACCACACATTTGTTCGTGTTCACGACCATCTTCAAATCCGGATTCGTGTCGATCACGTGCACAAAAGGCTCGTCCTTGTAGTAGTCTTTGTAAAGCGCAACTGCTTCTTCCTCGGAGAGGTCGCAATCAAAATAAACCGATGCCAGGATTCCTCTTGTGAAGTCTCCTCTGACCGGAACGAAGTTCAACTCGCCCTCGTAACTTGGAGCGAGAGTGTGGAGGGTCTCCCCTATCTCGCCAAGATGCTGATGGGTAAACGCCTTATAGACAGAGAGGTTATTGGCCCGCCAACTGAAATGCGTGGTCTCGGACGGAGCCTGGCCTGCGCCGGTGGAGCCGGTGATTCCGGTCACATGGATCTCCGGCAGCCTGTCGGCCTTTGCCATCGGCAGAAGAGCCAGTTGGATAGAAGTCGCGAAGCACCCCGGATTGGCTATATGTTTAGAAACCTTAATCTTGTCCCTGAACGCCTCCGGAAGGCCATAGACAAAGTCCTCCGCGTCTGCCGCAAGACGGAAATCGTTGCTGAGGTCGATTATGGCTCCCTTGTAGGTTTCCGGAAGAGAATGCACAAAACCCTTTGACTTTCCGTGACCGGAGCAAAGGAATATCACATCGGCCTCTTCCACAGGGGCATCAGCACTGAACTTCAGATCCGTCTCTCCCAATAAATCCTGATGCGCCGACCATACCGGTTCCCCGGCATGGCTGCCGCTCTGCGCGAAAACGACCTTTGCGGCAGGATGATTGGCCAGAATCCGCAGAAGCTCGCCGGCCGTGTAGCCGGCGGCCCCTACGATCCCGACCTTTATATACTCATTTAAACTCATCAATACTATAAACTTATCTCACTATTCAACAGCCGCCGGCTACCTTCACGTTACCCCTACCCTAAATCCCTCCCCTCGGGGGAGGGATGCGCTTTGCGCACCCCGTAGGGCCTTTCACGTTACCCCCACCCTAAATCCCTCCCCTCGGGGGAGGGACTTACCTTCGCCACTTCGTGGCTCAAAGGGTTTCTTCCGCGACTGAGATAAACACTATAATCTACAATTCCTTTTCCAGTTGGTCACCTTCGTCCTTGTGGGCGGTGTAGTAAACACGGAGAGGAGTGGATGTGACTTTGATGAAGCCTTTGGCATCCTCACTGGTCCAGCCTTTCTGCATCTCGCCATATTCACCGAACTTGGTCTTGACAAGGTCGCAAGGGGAATCCACACCGACGGTCGAGAACGACCACGGACGAAGCTCCATCGTCACCTTGCCGGTCACGTTCCTCTGGCTGCTCTCAAGCATCGCCTCGATGTCCCTCATCACCGGCTCAAGGTACTGGCTCTCATGCAGGAACATCCCGTACCAGTTGGAAACCTGATCCTTCCAGTACTGCTGCCATTTGCTGAGGGTGAACTTCTCCAGGAACTTGTGGGCGGCGATGATGAGCATAGGCGCGGCGGCCTCGAAGCCGACACGTCCCTTGATGCCGATGATGGTGTCCCCCACGTGCATGTCGCGCCCGATGCCGTAAGGAGCGGCTATCGACTCAATCTCTTGAATGGCAGCGACTTTGTCAGCGAACTTCTTGCCGTTGACAGCGGCGATCTCCCCTTTCTCGAACTCGATCTCTATGGTCTCGGAGCCGTCCTTCGTAATCTGCTTCAGATAAGCCTCCTCCGGAAGCCCCTGAGTGGAGTCCAAAATCTCGCCGCCACAGATGGATGTACCCCAAAGGCCGACGTTGTAGGAATATTTAAGTTTCTTGAAATCAGCCTTGAAGCCGTGCTCATTAAGGTAATCGACCTCAAACTGGCGAGTCAGCGCCATATCCCTCGTGAGGGTGATGATCTCGATCCCCGGAGCCATAACAAGGAAGGTCATGTCAAAGCGGACCTGATCGTTGCCGGCTCCTGTCGAACCGTGGGCGATGGCATCCGCGCCGATTGCCTTGGCATAACGCGCGATGGCCATAGCCTGGAATATTCTCTCGGAAGAGACTGAAATCGGATACGTCCCGTTCCTCAGCACGTTGCCGAAGATCATATAACGGAGACTCTTGTCGTAATATTCCTTGGTCACATCGAGGGTGACATATTCCTTCGCACCCAGTTCGTAGGCGTGCTTCTCGTTGTCTTTCAGCTGTTCGGCGCTGAATCCGCCGGTGTCGGCGCACGCGGCGTAAACCTCATAGCCCTTTTCCTTGGCCAGATACATCACCGTGAAGGATGTGTCCAGACCGCCGCTGAAGGCGACCACAACTTTCTTCTTTTCCATATTCATTAATCCTTTTTGTTGTCATTCCCGGCCTCGTCGATCCTGCGGATCCGTTCGAGGACATCCTGTGGAATCTTCGCAGGAAGATGCTCCTCCGGATCGAAAAGCATTCCCGTGCAGATGCAGTATTTCCTGTCGGTGCGCTTCAGCACATCCACATTGATGCAGCCTTCGCAGCCTTTCCAGAAAGCCTCGTCGCTGGTAAGCTCGGCAAAAGTCACCGGCTTATAGCCCAACTGGGTGTTCATCGTCATCACGGCAGCTCCGCTTGTGAGACTGAATATCTTGGCGTGAGGCCAGCGTGTGCGTGCCAGCGAGAACGTCAGATCCTTGATTCTCTTGGCAAGCCCCAAGCCACGGAAATCCGGATGCACTATCAATCCTGAAGTCGTCACGTACTGCCGGTGCTCCCAAGTCTCGATGTAGCTGAATCCGGCGAACTTCTCGCCCTGAAGAGCGATCACGGCCTTGGCCTCCTTGATCTTCTGGGCGACATATTCCGGCTTTCTCTTCGCGATGCCGGTACCCCTTACCTTGGCCGCCTCCTCTATTGTCTTTAGAATCTCATCGACGTAAATGAGGTGCTTGTCCGAAGCGACCTCAACAGTCAATTCATCCTGCGTCATCTTTTATAAAGTTCGTTTTAATCTCTCTTAGTAACATGAAAAAAATAAGTTGCCTCAGATTAAGAGAATATTTTCGAGGATAGATCTATTTTCGAAGAAGGAGTGTGCCGGTGGCACATGACTGATGAGAAAAGAGATACAGACCGAAAAGTTTCCTTAAGACGATGCAGGTTATTTTTTGAAGGTTACTTAATTAACCCTTTTGCCATCAATGCCTTTGAACATCCCGGCAAGCGATCCCGCCACATCATCGTGTGAGCCCCCTTCTCTCAGAATCAACAGAATCGTGTCATCGCCGGCCAAGGTTCCCATGACCTCAGGAAGATGCCTCTCGTCAATCACAGAAGCGATCATCCCGGCATGTCCCGGTCGCGTCTTGATGACGGCCATCGAGCCGGAGAACTCCAGACTGTCGATGCTGTCGGAAGACATGGATGCCTCACGAAGCACACTGCGCAGCATCCCTGGCTGAGGAAGGCTGTAGCTATAGCCGACACCATCGTGAATCTTGGTGATCTTCAGCTCACGGATGTCTCTGGAGAGAGTCGCCTGCGCGACACTCAACCCACGCCGCTCCAGAAGAGCGGACAGTTCCTACTGATTGGACACCCTGTTGTCCTTGATAACCTCTCTGATCATCCGTTGTCTTTCCAGCTTACCTTTCATCGCAAAAGCATATTTATTCAAACATTTTGCAAATATATGGATATATTTCCAAAATACAAGGGAAATACCTGCATATTTTTCAGAAAAAACACGTCAGCGGACACTTTTAGAAGCTCAGTCCGGCGCCGAAGACCAGTGAACGAGGAAGGGACGGGCCGTAGATGTAGCCCGAGTCTCTTTTCTCCCCCTTGTCGAAGTCCTTCTGGTAGGCATTGAGGATGTTCTTGACTCCGACGTGCAACTTTAGACGACAGATGTCCAGGACGCTGAACCCGTAGCTGATCTTGCAGCCCATGTCCCAGAACGAAGGAGTGCGGACGGCGACATCCACTTTTGTGCCGCTACCGGCCATGTGCTGAGTAAGCATCGATCCGGTATATGTGCCGGAAAGGTCTATGTCAAAGTTCCTGAACGGACTGTAGGAAGCCACCATGTAGCCATAGCAATCCGGCGAGCGGAATAATTCCTGCGTCGGGGCGACATCGGGATCGTCACTCCATTTCTGCGCGATGTCATAACGGCTTCTCTGCAAAGTGACACCTGCCTGGAGACTGAGTTCATTAGCGACAGCAAGTCTTCCCTCCAGAGTGCATCCGTAAACCTTAGCGCCCGAGCCGTTGTATCTTTCCATTATATTGCTCTTTCCCCCATCTGCCTTTTCTCCGGTCTCCCTCAGCGCATAAGTATCTTTCAACACTGTAAGGAATCCTTCCGCCATCAGATTCAGAGAGACGGTACCGAAAGTGTGGTACCAGTCGGCGGAAGTGCTGAACGAATGGGAACGCTCTTCCTTCAGGTTATCCGCGAGCCTGATGCGTATCCGTTTACCGCCTGCGACGGAGATGTGCAGATCCTCGTCAAAAGCCTGTGGCGCGCGGAATCCTCCCGCATAGATGGCGCGGAAGCTCAGATCACGGAAAGGACTGTAGCGGACATTCACCCTCGGAGAGAGCACTGGCCGTGAAATAAGGCTGTGCTTGTCCATGCGAACTCCGGCGAGGAGGCTCCAGCGGGCGTTCTTCCACTCATTCTGAATATAGGAGCCGAAAATGCGTACCTTCTGAGAGGTTTTGTAGTCATAGCCAAAGGAGACATCGTTCAGGTCATCATAGTTATATTCCAGACCGGCAGTCAACTGCGCCGGCATGAACAGCAGACAGTCAAACTTGTAGGAATATTGACCGCCGAAGACCGCGGTGAGGTCGGTGGTCTTTCCGTACGCATTCGGATCTTTTCCTGTTCCGTAATAACTGCTCCTTCTGATGTGCTGGGCGGAAGCATACGCGTTCCAAATTTGCCTGCCATCCTGACTTTGCCCGTCATAACTCAAAGATCCGCTGTTGTTAGTGTGTTCCGTCTGCTCCGCGACAAGCGCTTCATGAGCCGGAAGATCCAGACGATCTCCCCCTCGCCGGAACTCCTTGGTTCCATGATACTCCAGTCTGATTTTGGAGAAAGGATTCACGCGGAGGTGTCCTCTTGTGCCTACTGTGATGGAATTGATCATAGGAATGTCCGTGAACCCGTCACCGTCCGCGTCATAGCCATCCCTCAAACGTTTCTGTCCGAACACGAACAGGCCTCCTCTTCCGTCATCCGTCACCATTGATGCGTTCAGGCCGGTGTTGTTGTCCAAGGCCCCGCTTACCCCGATGGAGGTGAGGTCATGGCTGATTCCGGCGCTGGAACTCATCGCTTCCTTTGTGATTATGTTGATGGTGCCTCCTATCGCGGATGCTCCGAACAACGCGGAGCCACCCCCGCGCACCACTTCCACGCGGTCAATCATCGAGGATGGGATCTGCTCCAGACCATACACGCCCGCAAGCGCCGAGAACACGGGTCTGGAATCGATGAGGACTTGTGAATAGTGGCCGTCCAGGCCATTGATTCTGGCCTGCGTGAATCCGCAGTTCTGACAGTCGTTCTCCACCCTGACACCAGGCTGGAAAGTCAGTCCTTCCGCCAGGGTCGGAGACGAGGTGGTGGCGAAAATCCTGCTGTCTATGACATTGACAAGCGCCGGCGCCTCTTTTCTGGAGGAATGATTCCTGGTGGCGCTGACCACCACCCCGTCAAGAGACAGATTCTCCCGCTCAAGGCTGAAATTGGCCTCGTACGACTGACCGGCCTTGAACTCAAGAGTGACCGAAGCGTCCTTATAGCCAAGTGAAGTCGCGATGACCTCATGCTTGCCCAAAGGAAGGTTTCTGATTGAATAATGTCCGGAAGATGATGTCTGGATGCCGATCTGGGTTCCGCCTATCATCACGGTAATGTAAGGAAGATGTTCCCCGGTCTTGGCGTCAATGACGTGACCGGAAACGCTCGCGTCCGTTTTTCTGCTCTCTGCATAAGTATGTCCACTCATGGACACCATGAGCATAGCCACAGCAGTGGCGATAATATGGTTGTTTTCATGAATATTTTATCGTTATATCAAAATCGGGAATAGGCACGACCCGGCAGCGGGCCATGCGGACTACGGTTCTACTTTTCAAGTAGGCATGTGATTATAACTACTGCGGAGGAGCCCTGAGTCCAAGAACGTGATGGAATACTGTCCGGGCTACTTCCGGCAAGGCCCCTGACGGATGATACGGAACGACCGGACGGTCTGACACCGTGACAGTGATCCGTTCGCTCGCCTCGAATATATTGCTTGAGATGATTTGAAGGAGCTGCAACTCGGTGTCGCTGTGACTATGCGACTTTCCGCTCCACGGATGAGAATGCACAATCCTCCCCTCCGGACCCTCATGGACGTGGGTGAAGAGGTTGGTTGATGCAAAGAAGAACGCGAACAACACCAGCGCCAATGCGCTCAAGTATTCCAGATGTTTTCTCAAAGCGATGGCAAAGACAGCACATTCCGTGCCTGAAGACATCATATGCACTCCTCCAACCCCACATAGGGAAAATTTCACAGGCAACCATCAGCGCTGATAAAATCAGGCTGAGTTTCTTCGGATGGGGCGAAGACAAAGACCACACGTTCACCCTGACGTTTCCGCATGGCAAGGAATATGAAAGAGTGTTCCTCGCCTACACGATGACAAGCCTGCCGGAAGCCCCGGAAAAGGGTCCCTGCCCACGAACTCCGCTCCTTCTTGATGCCCATACCCCGGATTGGCTACCTGAGCGAGAAACGCATGCCAAAAGTCAGCATAAAGTCCAGAGGTCGTTCTTTGTAGATTGTCTGGACATCAGAGTTGTCGTCAAAATGATAGCTGAGCCCAGGCTCTACGTAGAGTCCAAAATTCTTGGTCAACTTGGCCTGCAGACCGGCCGACGCATTCAAAGACCAAAGCAAAGGTTTGACACCAAAGCTTTTACGCGCGCTGTCACCCTGCTTGATTCCGGCCAAGGTCTCAGTTGTCACAGATTTACCTGAAATACATTTCTCGACCATTCCCCCACCTCCAAGATAGAGAGAAAACCATTTTGCGTCCACAAGCGACGCCGTCATATTCAGTGGAATCCCGACATATCTCAATGTCTGATCCGTCTCTGTGAGAGTGCGTCCGGCCTCGGTTGAGAATGTGCTGTGAAGAGTTGTCAGCATAGCTCCTGTCTCAAGGCCAAACCTGCCGCTGATCGGGTAATTGACAGTAAGAGCCAATCTGACCGGACGTTTGTGGTCAGAATTCGAGGTGACAATCGAGCCTCTTTTCAGTTCAATTGGAGCCAAGCCTCGGGTATGAATCCGGGCGTCATTTCCGGCAAAGCCTTTTGAATCATCAATCAGGCCGTTCGCGGGTGTCGGAGCCGAGCCCCTGTAAAACATCTGAAGGTCGTACCGATTCTCATTACGAGCGCCCGTCGAGCCGCTGGAAAGAGACACATCCAATGATGCCGCCTTACGCCTTGACGGTTTGGAACCATCAGCGGCAGAAATGTATTCCGACCAGTCCTCTCCGTCATGGGTCGTAGTTACGACATCAGCCTTCGCCTCCTCCACTCTTTCAGTTTTCTCCTCATTCTCTTCCGGTCGCCGAATCTGCTGAACAGACTCTACCGGAGCATAATGTCGAGCCTCCACTTTCTCATTCACGGCTTCCATAACAACAGCCTCTGTTTCAGGAACATAGTTCACGTCATTCACAGCAGCGGCCTTGGCCTGACGTTTCCTGACCGTCCTTGAGTCTGCCAACAGGGTTTCCGACTCAGGGTTCCGGACAATTTCCACAGAAGACTCCCGGCCTCCGTCATTGTTGACTGAAGAAGTGAGACCGGAAGCCAGGGTCCCCTGTGACTTATCCAAAGGATTCTCGACAACCGGTTGAGAAAGACGGAGTCCGGCGAACACGCCCAACGCCACGACAACCGCGGCGACGACTGACTGCCAAAAGACAGGCAAGGCGATCACACGGCGCTTCTTTCCATGGAAGACAGAAGACTCGATGTCCTCCCACAATCCTTCCGGTGCGGGTTCCTCATAGTCCTTCATTTTGTTCTGCAGGCCTTTCAGCCAATCCTTATCGTCCATCATGTCGTCTCCGTTCTTTTCTTATATTCATTGATTTGCCTTGCCAGTATGGCCCTGGCCCTATGAAGCTGTGAAGCCGAAGTGCTTTCCGTGATCCCAAGCAGGGCTGCGATTTCCTTGTGGCTTTTCTCCTCAAAGGCATAAAGGTTGAGAACCGTTCGGTAACCTTCCGGCAAAGCCTGGATCATTTTTTGGATCACGCCCTGAGGAACGCTGCCGACATCAGGTTCCTCTTCATCCTCCCTGTCCGGCAAGTCCCACTTGTACTCAACGGTGTCGGACCGTTTCCGTTTGCGGATAAGCTTCAGAGCCTCGTTGACGGAAATCTGCCTCATCCATGCCTTCAGCGATCCTTCGCCACGATAATCAAACTTGCCCAATGACGAGAATATCTTAACGAAACTGTCCTGAAGGACATCCCTAAGATCTCCTCCGTCCGGCAGATAACGGGAACAGGTGGCCGCAAGGTATCTGGAGTAGCAGTCATAAATCTGCCGCATCGCAGCCCGGTCACCATTTCTTGCCTGTTCGACAAGAACCTTTTCCATGTCTCCAGACAGTGTTCCCATCAATAGGATAGAAGACTGTTACTTCTGAGGCAGAGCGAATCTGGAGAGATATTTCACTTTAGCGGTCTTTTCTCCCTCCGAACCCTTCCAGTGCAATGTCAGTTCCTGCCCATCCTTGACATCCTTCAGCAGGTCATCGATCTTGAAAGCGATTACACCTTCACCCGGGACATATCCGTTATCACCATTGTTGTCATGCTTGAGGTATAGATCGAGAGTCTTCGGATCCACCGCCAAATCAACAATGTGCACGATCTTGCTACCTCGTCCGAACAAGGCGGCGAAATGAATGGTAAGATAACCGTCCTCAAGGCAGGTCACCCAATCATTATACAACTCAATCGGGGCATTTTTTCCTTGCATGAATTCATTGTCATAAGAAACAGCGCTTTTTGTGCGCACCGAGTCGATCCATGCGACCTTGACCTTCTTTGAAAAGAGTCCGCCTTCCCCCGGTTCCTCGGAATATCGGAGCAAAGCCCTCACCTCACGTTTATAAGGGTTCTTCCAGTTCGTCGGTTCCAGAGTGGTCTTCTTATCCAACTGGAAATAGGTGACACCAGAGTCTGTTGTCTTGATGGTCACAAGCCCGTTATAGGCTGGATAATAAGGCCCGTCATCCTTAGAGCATGAAGACAAGGACATGGCCAAGGCCGAAACCGCGGCCAGAACGGCCAAAGTAATCTTGAAATTTTTCATCTGTTTCATATACTTATTTTATTTTTCCAGTCAACTAAATCCGTACCATCGGAATTCTTGCGTAAAAATGCGAAAAAAAAATTAACTTGCGCTCCATTTTGAAAAAGGAATATTAACGGACTTACTCAGATGAAGAAAATAACCATGTTCCGGGTGGGAATATCCCTGATTCCGATCCTGATTCTCGTGACGCTTCTGGCGCTGAACATCAGCATATTCGGCAGCGACGCCATCCTCGGCGCCAGCCAGGTCGCACTGCTTTTCTCCGCCGGTGTCGCCATCTGGCTGGCCATGTGGCTGTTCAAGGTACCGTGGCAGGATTTCGAGGAAGCGATCAAAAGCAACATCGGGGACGTCACCACCGCGATCGTGATCCTGTTCCTGATCGGGGCGATCTCCGGGACATGGACGATGAGCGGCATCGTTCCGACATTCATCTACTATGGTGTCAAGATCATAAGCCCGAAAATATTCCTGCTCACCGCCTGCGTGATCTGCGCGCTGGTCTCAGTCATGGTCGGCAGCTCGTGGACCACAATCGCCACGATCGGTGTGGCTCTTCTGGGAATAGGCAAGGCTGAGGGTTTCAGCGATGGCGTGATAGCAGGAGCGATCATCTCCGGAGCATATTTCGGGGACAAGATCTCCCCACTGTCCGACACCACAGTGCTCGCCTCCTCGATGAGCAAGGTCCCGATGTTCACCCACATTCGCTACCTGATGTACACGACAGTCCCGTCAATCGTGATCACACTCATCATATTCCTCATCCTTGGTCTCTCGCACAACGGCGATGACGCTGCCATGATCAATGAATATACCAACGTGCTCGGCGCCAAATTCAACATCACCCCATGGCTGATGATTGTCCCCGCCCTTACGGCGATAATGATAGCCCGCAAAATGCCCGCACTCATTGTCCTTGCCCTGTCCACCGTGCTGGCGGCCGCCGCGGCGCTGATCTTCCAACCGGACATCATGAGGGAAATAGGTTCGAGCGTCTCAGGCTCAGGGAGTTCAGCGAAAATCCTGTTCACTGGTACAATCGAGACAATCTACAACTCTGTCTCGGTCGAAACCGGCAATCCGGATGTCGATCAGCTTGTGGCTTCAAAGGGGATGCTCGGAATGCTGAACACCGTCTACCTGATCATCTGCGCCATGTGCTTCGGAGCGGCCATGAAAGCGAGCGGGATGCTGCATCATCTGGCATCGATGATCCTTCCGATGACAAAACGCCGGGTAAGTCTCGTGACCTCGACAGTGGTGACTGGAACAGCACTCAACGGCATAGTGTCCGATCAGTATCTGGCCATCATCCTGACATCAAGCCTGTTCAAGGACATCTACGAGAAAGAGGGCTACGAGAACAGGCTCCTGAGCCGCGCCGTGGAGGATTCCGCCACGGTCACCTCGCCACTCTACCCGTGGAGCAGCTGCGGAATGACACAGGCGACTATCCTGAACGTGCCGACGATGGCCTACCTGCCATATTGCTTCTTCAACCTGCTCAGTCCGCTGATGAGCGTCACAGTGGCAGTCATAGGCTACAAGATATTCAAAACAGCTTCTAAGTAATCCTTAAAAAGTAAGAATATTTGTTCATTTTGTCCAAAAATGTGTATTTTTGAACAATTGTTAAAACGGAATGGACAAATACAGGAAAATAAACAATTTTGACATCCAGCTACTGAGAGAGTTCCCTGGACTGACCGTCTATAACGATCAGTTGTTCCTGAACGACAGCATCGATGACAGATGGCCGAAGAAGGTCAAGATGTTCCCTTCCCTGCCGGCAAAGATGCGCTTCACGACCATATTCCTTTGCGTTGACGGAGAGGCGCGCACCAGGGTTTCCGGCCGGGACTATGTCATAAGGACCAACGACATCTTCATGGTCAGCATCGGCAACATCGCCGAGAGCATCAGCATCACCGATGACTTCAAGTCCATCTCTGTGTCCATCCTTCCAGACTGCAGTCTGATTAAATTCACCTACGGCAGCACCAGATTCCTGCGCAACTCACTTTACGATCCAAAGATACTCCACCTCTCGCCAGAGGAGAGCAAACGGATGCTGTCCTTTTTCACGACTGTCAAGAACATCATCCTCTTCGACAGTGACGTGTTCAAATCCGAGGCGCTGGAAGGAGCCTACATCATGCTCGCAAGCTACCTTTCGGCTCATCTTATGAACAACGAGAACAAGGAGATTTCACAGCCTGTGACAAAGTGGAGAAGCAACGAGATTCTGCGCCGTTTCCTAATCGAGGTCAGCCAGAACTACACGTTCGAGAGAAGTGTCCAGTTCTACGCCAGGAAACTGTTCATCTCCCCGAAATACTTCGCCCAGATTATCTACAAGGAGTCCGGCAAACATGCGAAAGACTGGATACGCGACTTCGTCATAAAGGACGCAAAGACCATGCTTAAGAGCGGCAATTACACCATTCAGGAAATCAGCGAGGCCCTGCATTTCGCGAACCAGTCTTTCTTCGGAAAGTATTTCAAGGAAGCGGTCGGATGCTCCCCGAAGATGTACAAGGAACGGATCACTTCTGATTCTTCAGAAGATCCCGGATCTCCTCAAGAAGAACCACATCATCAGGCTTAGGAGCCGGTACGGCAGGGGCTGCCGAAGCCTCTTCCTTCTTCTTTCTCTGCAATTTAGCCAATCCCTTGATGGCAAGGAATATACTGAAAGCGATGATCAGGAAATTAACCGTCTCCTGAATGAAATTGCCATAGTTCAGGGTCACGGCGGGCTTGATCACTTCCGAGCCTTCCATCACAGCCTTGTGAAGGACGATCTTAAGGTTTGTGAAATCGAAGCCGCCGATGAGCACGCCCACGCACGGCATGATCACATCGTTGACCAAAGAGGTGACAATCTTGCCGAAAGCGCCGCCGACAATTACACCGACAGCCAGATCAATCACATTGCCTTTCATCGCAAAGTCCTTGAACTCAGACCAAAACTTGCCTTTTGCCATAATATTAATCAGTTGTTTTTAAGTGTGTTTCTAACAAATTCCTCCGCCTCGGAGAGGGTCTCAAACTTACCCACATCAATCAGTCTCAACTCCTTAGGGACTATTCCATAGACCGGATGCTTGGCGCATTCCTGAATATAAAAGTCCGTTATGGAGAAGCGGTCGCCCCAGCCATCCTCGTCAAAGACTTTGAATATGCCGTCGGAGATGCAGTGGATGCCTGCGAAAGCATATTTCCGGAACTTTCCCGGGTCGATGTCCCCGTAAGGGCTCTTGACCTCACCTGTGGCCAGATTCGTCCAGCCGACAAGCCTCATGTCGTCGTCGAAAAGGAAATATCTCTGCGTCTTACGATCGCTCACAAGAATGCTCGACATGGCGTCAGGACGGGTCTGAGAGATGAACCAGACGACATCCAAGTCCGAGATTATGTCCACATTATGAACCAGAAAATGTCCGCCTTCCAATAGGGGGCGGGCGAATTTGATCCCACCTCCGGTCTCGCGCAGAAGATCCCGCTCGTCCGAGAAACTGACCTTGACACCGAAATCGTTCTGCTCATGAGTGTAGCCTATGATCGAGTCGGCAAAATGATGGACGTTGATCACAAAGTCAGAGATTCCGGCCTCCTTAAGCTTTGACACGACATGGTACAGGAGAGGCTTTCCGGCGACAGGCACCAAGGCCTTAGGCAAAGTGTCCGTGATCGGCTTGAGTCTCGTCCCGAGACCTGCCGCGAAAATCATCGCTTTCATCTACAGGATTTTCTCAATGTCAAGTTCCCTATGGGTCACCGTTATCTTAATGTCAAACCTGTCGGCCAGATGCCGGGCCAGATGCTCGGCGCAGTAAACCGAGCGGTGCTGTCCGCCAGTGCATCCGAAACAAACTTGAAGATGGGTGAACTTCCTCTCAATGAAGCATTTGACATGGTTATCGACAAGGTCATAGACGTTGTTCAGGAACTTTGTGATTCCGCCGTCATCCTCAAGGAATTTTATGACCTCTTTGTCAAGCCCCGTGAACTGACGGTAATGCTCGTACTTGCCTGGATTGTTGATGGCGCGGCAGTCAAAGACGTAGCCTCCTCCATTGCCGGATGTGTCAACAGGGATGCCTTTCTTGTAAGCGAAACTGAAGACTCTCACTTCCAGACGTTTGTCCTCGGCGATGTTGTTGAACTGCGACATCGTGGTGAGTTTGGTGAGGATCTCGTTCAGATAAGGATAATCCTCGAACGGCTTCTGGAGAAGGCGACGCAGGTTACCCAGAGCGTAAGGAACGCTCGCAAGGAAATGCGGTTTCTTCTCGAAATAGCCTCTGAAACCGTACGCGCCCAACACCTGGAGAGTCCTGAACAGGATGAACAGCCTGAGCCTTTCGTTGAAATGAGCCTCGTCCACATCCATGTAGCCCTTCAAAGCGCGAAGGTAGGTCTGAACCATTTCCTTGCGGAGGTTCTCCGGGTAACGTGAGCGGGCCTGCCAGACGAAAGATGCCACATCATAGTAGATCGGGCCGCGCCGTCCACCCTGAAAATCAATGAAGTACGGTTCACCGTCCTTCATCATCACGTTTCTGGCCTGAAAATCCCTATACATGAATGTGTCGCCCTTGTCCTGCATGAGATCCGTCTTGAGCCTCTCGAAATCATCCTGAAGCCTCACCTCATTGAATTCCAGACCGGTAGCCTTCAGAAAGCAGTACTTGAAATAGTTCAGGTCAAAGAGGATCATCCTCTCGTTGAACTCAGGCTCAGGGTAGCAGACTGACCAGTCAAGCCCCTCCGCCCCCTTGAACTGCATCTTTGGAAGCATCTCCATGGCGCGGCACAGAAGATGACTTTCATAGGAACTGTATTCGCCACTCTCCCGCCCCTGTGAGACCACCTTGTAGAGCTGGTCGTCGCCAAGGTCTTCCTGAATATAGCGCATTCCGTCCTCACTGACAGCAAACACTTTAGGCACCCTGATTCCTTTGCCAAGAAAATGCGAACCGAGGCTGATGAACGCGTTGTTCTCTTCACGGCTCGTTCCGATGACACCAATAATGGAAATATTTCCGCCCTTGAGACGGAAATACCTCCTGTTGCTTCCGGAAGAGTTCAGTTCTTCCGATTCATTGACCTTCCGGCCTGTGTAACTTTCAAATAAAGAATGAAGCTTATCCATTAATATTCATTAATAAAGGCTATTGTATGCAGCTCCGTTAGAGTAGTAGTTGTACTTGCTGGCCAACTTGCCGTACATCTGGCCGAGAACCTCAAGGTAAGGCTTGCCTTCCACGAGAGTAAGGCGATAAACGGTGTCATCGACCTTGTAGAAGTCCATCCCGTCCATCGTGATAGTGTCGTAATCGTCCGGAAGATCCTCGACCAAAGCGCCGGCCGGAGGGACAATCACCTCGTACTGGCCGTTGGAGTTGACGATGTAGAAGACTCCGTCCTGATAGTAGTACGGCTGGTTGGCATAGGCGTAGCTCTGAACAAGGCCGAGTCTGTCCGCAAGAGTGTAGGCGTTGTCAGCCCTTGTTGAGTTCAGCGCGAACGCGTTGTTCTGAGCTGCTATGGTGGCGTTGTTCCTTGCGATTATCCTGTTCTGCTCCTCGATGATACGGTTGTTGGCGTCAATGGCGCGATACATCCGGTACGTGTTGTTATAGTAGGCGAAGCGTACGGAAGCGAACGCCAGATCTGAAATGGCGCGGTCGATGCAGACCCCGAACGGAGGACGGCAGACAACGAATATGTCGCCGTAAGGTCTGTAATAGATCCCGTCGTAGATGCAGTACTCGACCCCCCAATATGTCATTCTTCTGTAACGAGGAGGGAGACGATGAACCCTGTAGCCGTAGCAGTGATGATCATGCGCCCAAAAATGACCAGGACGGTCATACGGCATGAAATCCCTCTCCCGAGGCGGAATTCTGTGGACATTCCTGTCCTCGCCTATTCTCATGAAATCACTGCGGCTTTCCCTCATCACGTCCCTGTGTGCGTCATATGTGGTCAAGCCTCCCCTTGTGGCGTTTCCGACCCTCTGGGACTGCTCCCGACGTGAATCAGAAGCTGCTGAGCGGGACGAGTTGCTTCTGGTGGAGGAAGAGCCTATCTGCCTTGCCACCCTGTCACCGGAAGTTCTTGTCGATGAGGAAGCCCTTCTGTCCGAGGAAGAACTTCTTACAGAAGTTGATGAGCTACGAGATGACGATGAGCTTCTCACCGATGAGGACGAGCCTCTGGAAGAAGACGAACTCCTTGACACGCCGGAACCGCTCCGACGGTTGTTGTCCTGATAGCCTCCGTTGTCGTTCCCGAGGGAAGAAGACCTTGAAGAAGACGAACTCCTTGACACGCCGGAACCGTTCCTGCGGTTGTTGTCCTGTGAGCCTCCGGACACAGAAGATCCTGAACTCCTTGTGGAAGAGGAGCTTGTACTTCTCGTTGAAGCCGAACCAGAGTTCCTTGCGGATGACGAACCAGAACTCCTTGTGGAAGAAGAACTTCTGGACGATGAGCGGGTCTGTGACGACGTTGTGTTGCTCCTCGAACCGGAGGAGCGTCTTTCCTGTGAGTATGAATCAACCGGTGATGCGATAAGGGCAAATGCTACAGCCGATGCGATCGCGATGCTCAGAATGTTCTTCATGATGATTCGGTGTTAAGTAACCTTCAAAAAATAACCTGCATCATCTTAAGGAATCTTTTCGGTCTATATCTCTTTTCTCATCAGTCATGTGCCACCGGCACACTCCTTCTTCGAAAATAGATCTATCCTCGAAAATATTCTCTTAATCTGAGGCAACTTATTTTTTTCATGTTACTAAGTGGTTTAATTATATAGCCAATACTTTCTGGAAAGTTTCTTGAAGGCCTCGACATCCTTGAACCAATAGTCAGCGATGTCCCCGACCTTAAGACGCTTTCCGAAAGTCGTTCTTACATAATCCGTACCACACACCTTGTCGAACATGTTGTTGCGTCCCTTGGAGAGGGCGAACGGATTCCTGTCCGGATAGAGTTCGTTCACGGCCTGCATCACATAGAACTGGGTCAATGTGCAGCAAGCGGCCTCGTAGTCAGTGTAATGGAACTGGACACCATGAATGAGTTTCCCCTGAAGGCTGCCGGAGAATGGTTTGAAATGAATCGTCCTGAAAGCCACTCCCGGAAGGTTGTAGCTGTCCAGTCTGGCCTTCAACGCGTCAGCGTCAATCCACTCGGCCGCGAACACCTCGAACGGGAGAGTGTAGCCGATGCCGATGTTCAGATACCCTTGGAACTCGCCGGTGATGCCGGAGGACGGATAGTTCACGGCTGACTGAGGGTAAGGAATATTCGGAGACGGAAGGATCCAAGGGAGATTAGTGTCAGGATAGAGCATATTCCTGTGCCATCCTTCCATCGGGATGACGGAGAGCTTGCATTTCAATGGGGCCTCGTTCCCCTTTTCGCCACAGTTCAGGCCTTCCTCGTTGATCATGATGGCAAGCTCGCCGACGGTGAGGCCGTAGATGTAAGGGATCCTGAACTCACTGACGAACGAGTGGAAGCCCGGCTCAACGAGACATCCTTCCACCTTATTGCCGCCCAGAGGGTTAGGCCTGTCAAGCACCATGACTTCGATACCGTTCTCCGCACAGGCCCTCATCACCAGTCCAAGCGTGCTGATGAATGTGTAGGAACGGCTGCCGATGTCCTGGATGTCATAGACAACAATGTCCAGTCCCTCAAGCATCTTCTTGCTCGGCTTGCGGTTGGAGCCATAGACTGAATATACAGGAATTCCTGTCTTGGCGTCCTTGAAATCCTCCACATGAGAGCCGGCGTAGGCATCCCCGCGTACACCATGCTCAGGAGCGAAAAGTGCCTTAAGATTGACTCCCTGAGCCTCATGAAGGATGTCAATGGTTGAGCGGAGATTGTGGTCAACACCGCTCGGGTTGGTGACAAGGCCGACTTTCTTGCCGACAAGTCCCTCAAAACCACGACTTTCAAGCACTTCAATCCCTGTGCGCACTATCTGTTTTTCAGTTGCTGTGGCGACAGAAGAGACCGTTGCCGCGATGCCAAGAAAGGCAGTGAATATTCTTTTGATTGAGTTCATATATTCGTTGATTATTAAGTGACTGACTATTTTTTGCCATATTCAGGATCGATCTTGCGGTCCGCAAGGAAGGTGACAACGACGGTCGCGATGCAGCAGACAATCACCATCCAGAAGAATCCCTTGTAGCCGAGGTACTCCTGAAGGTATCCGGCGAACATGCCAGGGATCATCATGCTCAGCGCCATGAAACAGGTGCAGAAAGCATAGTGCGAGGTCTTGAACTCACCTTCGGAGAAGTACATCATGTAGAGCATGTAGGCAGTGAAGCCGAAGCCGTAGCCGAACTGTTCGATGGCGATGCAGGTGCAGATGGTAGCGAAGCTTGTAGGTTGGACCACAGCAAGATAAACGAACGACAAACAAGGGAGCGTCATGAAAGCCGCCATGATCCAAATGGACTTCTTCAAGCCCAGTCTTGAAGCGAGAAGGCCTCCGAGAATGCCACCGAGCAGCAGGAATATCACACCGAGCGTGCCGTATGCGATCCCGACCTGAGCCGTCTGCATTCCAAGTCCCCCGGCCTCTCGGGCCGCGACAAGGAACGGAGTGCACATCTTGATGAGGAAAGCCTCCGGAAGACGATAGCAAAGCATGAATATGATGGCAAGCCAGACGCCCGGTTTCTTGAAATATGTCGTGACGGTACGTCCGAAGCCCTCGAAAATTTCAGCGACCTTGTTGCCGGAATCTTCATGGATATTAGGCACATCAGACTCCGGCTTAGGAATCGCGAACGTGTGGTATAGTGTCAGAGCCGTGAGCAGGATGCCGGAACCTCCGATGGTCAGCTGCCATGCCAGCGGCACATTGCCGGTCCTTGCCTCAAGAAGGCCGGCCACAGCGACGATCACGCCGTTGCCGAAGACGTTGGCCAGCCTGTAGAACGTGCTGCGGACTCCCACAAAGGCCGCCTGGCTGCTCTGGCTCTGAGCCAGCATGTAAAACCCGTCGGCGGCTATGTCATGGGTGGCCGAGGCGAAAGCGGCGAACACAAAGAGGACAAGCGTGAACGTGAACAGGCTCATCGGAGTGGTGCCGGCCGCTATGGCTTCCGCTGACGGATGAGGCATCGTAAGAGCCTGAACGACAAACGCGATGGACATGATGATCTGCATCGTGATGATCCACCATCTCTTTGTCTTGATGATGTCCACGAAAGGGCTCCAAAGGAATTTCAGCGTCCAAGGGAGATAGAGCAGAGATGTGAACAGAGCCATCTGCCCGTTAGGAACGCCCATCTTGGCGAACATCAGGACAGAGACATTGTTGACCAGAAAATATGGGATGCCCTCCACAAAGTAGAGGGTCGGTATCCACATCCAGGGGTTACGTTTTGTGAAATTGCTGTTATTCATTATGTGTTTGTTATTTATCTTCTTTCCAACTTGCTTCCGGGATAGTAATGCAGGAGGATTTGGTCGTAAGTGTAGCCTTTGCTTGCCATCACGGCAGCGCCGATTTGGCAAAGCCCGACACCATGTCCCCAACCAGAACCATCCAGAATAAGTCTGTCCCCATCCCATTTTACATCAAAGGCCGAACTCTTGAGATGGGAGTCAGAGAGCCAGCGACGGATGATCAGTTCCTTGCCGATGACAATGGTCTTCCGGTCGCCTACTATCTTGAGCCGTTTCAGTCTTCCGGATGGTCCCCTCTCAATAGGGACAAGGGCGCGGATAGTTCCGAAATCCATTCCTGAACGCTTGCGGACAAGGTCGGAAACCTCCGTCCTTGAATATTCAGTCCTCCATCTGTAGAAGTCCTCCGTCTCCAGATCGTAGTCGTTAAGCACCTGGGAGAGAATGGCTTCGTCCTTTGTGTCGCAGAACACCTTCCCACCTTCCGCGCAGTCAGGGGTGTCTGGCAACGGTTGGAGGTACGGGTAGTCCTTGTCTTCCCAGCAGGTGCTGAAAAGTTCCATGCGACCTCCGCAGCATTTGGAGAAGCGGGCGTCGCAGATCTCGCCTTCGGAAGTGAGGACAAGTCCCCAGGTCTGGTCTATGGCCTTGCGGACGGTCCCGCCCACGGCCATGGTAAGGCCTTGGTAGCGCTGGCAGTGGTCATCGGCGCAGACATCGAACAATGTATGGTCATCGTGGTCGAACCATTTGATGTACTCACCCTCTTCGGTCACCGAGCCCGCACTGTCGGCAGCCACTGAGTCCGATTCAGTGGTCGCTGAGCCTGTCGAAGTGACCGGCGCTTCGACAGGCTCAGCGACCGCAGTGTCGTACCCATCAACCGACTCCGGCCCCTGAGCCTGTCGAATGGCCGGTTTCCTACGGTGCTCCACCTGAGCCATAACCCAGGACCGGGAAATGACAGCGTGAGCCTTGAGGAACTCAAGCCCGGCCGAGGCCTTCATCTCCGAAGAGATCACACTCAAAAGATAGTCCTCAACTCCGACAATATTCACAGCCGTGACCCTGTCCCCATCCACGATGAACTTCAGCGTCCCGGCAAACTTCTGGGTCACCTTGCGCTCCCAATGGAAATCCACCCCTATGGTCACCCCATAGAGGATGAAGGACGGCTCGGCGAACATAGTGGCCTCTGTCTGGGCCTCGAAGACCAATTCGTCATACAGCACACCGTTGTAGGAGATGCGCCCGCCTGAATATTCCACTTTCTGCTTTCCGGCTCCATCCGAAATTATCTCAAATTCAATCTCCTGACCGGACATGATGCCGACCTCCAACCTGTTCTGGGTTCTGGTCAGCCTCCAGATGATCTCTTTCTCCGTCGCCTCGCTTGCGGCCACCTCTTCCACAACCTGTGAAAGAATCCTTGAGTCAAGTTTGTCAAAGTCTTCTTTCTCCGGAACCACATAGACTCCTGCCATGTCAGCACAGCCAGGACTCATCGCAAGATGGTCGGAATCTGTGGAGAAATAGTTATGCGGACGGTGTTTTTCCCTGAATATCACAGCGGAACGGTACTCTCCGCCATGACACCACGCGATCAGGTTGAGCCTCGGCTCGTCAGAATCCTCCGGAACAGGAGCGCAGTCCAGAAGCCTGTAGAACAGCTTCGCCGTGGATTTCGCCGTTGTTCCCCGGAGCACGAAAACGCCTCGGGCATATTCATCAAGCTGGAACAATCTGGCTTCCTTTACATTCGTCAGGAACTTTAATGTGCCGCCTTCGCCGGCGTCAAGCAATTCGTCAACCCTGTTCTGGAGTGGCATCAAGCCTTGCGGACACGCCTGAAAATGCATGTGGTCCGGAGCCGAGGCCCCGCTCTGAGGACCATTGTAGAACCCGAGATATTCCTGATTTTCCTTGACAAAGTCGAGAAGGTCTTGGTAACGGTGCCAGATTGACTGTGGTGTGTGGTCAAAGCCGGAGATCACCAGATGGGACGGGAAGATGGGGTACGGATTCAAGGTCACCCGGTACTTGCGCCCCTTGCGTCCTTCGAACTCAATGTTCGTCTGCTCGGCCGGACGGTTTTCCGGACACAGGAAGCAAGGCCTTTCGCTGATGGATTTCTTGTCAAGAGGGGCCTCGGACGAAATTCTGCGGCACGGATTATATTGGGCAAGGACCTTGAGTCCTCCTACATCCAGATGTTTGGTCTCCGCTTTCTTTAGATTGCGGTAATTCTCGGCGGCCATCGGCCAGACCGACAGCTGATCCTTTATGAATTTGTCGATTAGCTTGTCCATCATAGCAATGCCAGTAAAGTGTCTTTGATTGATTTGAATTCCTGCTCAAAATTCGGGGTGAACATTCCCCTGCCAAGATTCGATTCGATCTCGGACATATTCCAGTAACGTCCTTCCGCGACTTCGTCATTGTCAGGTTTCAGGACAAAGTTACCCACCGTGGCGAAGACATTCACAAGTTCCTTCTCCCGGGCAGACTCCCAGACGTAGGATTTCAGGTAAACCGGATTGAAGTCCCGGAACCCCAACTCTTCCGAGGATTCCCTGTAAAGTGCCTCCTCCAGACTTTCACCATAGTCCACATGACCTCCGACCGCAGTGTCCCAGCACCCCGGAAGAAGATCCTTTTTCATGGAGCGCTTCTGGATGTAGAGGCAACCCTCGCGGTTGATTATGTGCAGGTGGATGACCGGATGCATGAGTCCGGAACCATCATGCACGGTCTTTCTCGTGGCCTGACCTACGACCAAGCCATTCTCTTCCACAATCGGCACCATCTCTCCGCACGTGCGCGGACGGTCGCCAGGATTGTCAGCGGACGGCAGCGGCAGGATCATCGCCGGAGTGGCAGGATAGATCAACTCGAACATGGCGTCAGGCTATCGCCACAAGGACCAGCAGCTGGGCAACCAACACCCTCATGAACATTGACAGAGGATAGACTGTCGCATAGTTGACTGAAGGATAGTCGGTTCCGTAGGCGCCCTGAGTAAACGCAAGGACAGCAGGATCGGTCGTTCCTCCGGAGATCAGACCGCAGATCTGGTAGAAGTTCAGTTTGCATGCATATCTTGCGATCAGGCCGATGGCACAAACCGGGATGAATGTGATTAGCGCGCCGTAAAGGATCCACCAGTAACCTCCGTTAAGGATGGAGCTTACGAAGTTCTGTCCGGCACCGAGGCCGACGGCCGCCATGAAGAAGGATATTCCCATCTCCCTGATCATCAGGTTAGCGCTCTGGGTCGTGTAGGTCGTGATCTTCCACTTCGGGCCGAAATAGCCAAGCAGAATCGCGATGATCAGCGGACCTCCGGCAAGTCCCAGCTTGATAGGCTGAGGAATGCCTGGGATAGCGATAGGAATTGAACCGAATATCACACCAAGAGCGATTCCAAAGAAGATCGGGATAAGGTTCGGGTGGTTCAAAGTCGAAGTCTGGTTACCAACAAGATTGGCTACCTCCTCTATTCCGAGCTCCGGACCGACAACCCTCAACACATCTCCCATCTGGAGGATGAGGTTAGGTCTTGCGACAAGGCCGACACCGGATCTTATGACTCTGGTGACACTGACCCCATAATTAGCTCTGACATTGAGACTTCTGAGGGTCACTCCCGTAAGGTTCGTCTTGGTGACGGTTATCTTCCTGTTCACCATCCTGGCATCCAGCTGCTCCCAGTCCTGAAGGTGCATCGGAACCTCTTCTCCGAAGGTGATCCTAAGCGAGTCCACATTCTTCTGAGAAGTGACGATCAGAAGTTTGTCTCCTTTCTGGAGAACGGTATCAGGCCCGGGAACGGACATGAGCCCGTCGCGAAGTATTCTGGAGATCACGATGGAATTGCCCAGATCCTTGGTGGCGTCCCTGATTGTCATGCCGAAGATGGCCGGGTTCTCCACCTCGCAGTGCATGCGCCTGGCGACATCCTCATTGTTGTCCTCGTTGTCAAGGACTTCCTTCTCCTTGTTCAAATCGACCTTGAATATGGCCTTGAAGAACATCATCAGCGCAATCACGAGCAGGACACCCAAAGGATAGGCCACGGCATAGGCCGAAGCCAGTCCGGATGTGGCGGAAGTGACATCTGACGCCAGATAGTTCTCGGCACGCATCGAATCAGCCAATGTCTGCTGGGCGGCTCCAAGGCCAGGAGTGTTGGTCACGGCACCTGACATCACGCCGACCATTGTCTTGAGGTCCTCTCCGGTGATGAAATGAATCGCCACAGTCACGGCGACGGCAAGAAGCACGAGCGCGACAGCCAGCAAGTTCAGTTGGAGACCACCCTTCTTGAACGAGTGGAAGAATCCAGGGCCGACCTGAAGGCCGATCGAAAACACGAAGAGGATCAGGCCGAAATCCTTCATGAAGTTCATGACGGTCGTGTCCACCCTCAGGCCGAAATGGCTCAAAAGGATGGCCACAAACAGAATCCACGTCGAACCGATGGAAATACCTTTGATCTTGAACTTGCCAAGATACAGTCCGATCGCAATCACGACTGCGAAAACCAGAATCGAATGGGCTATTCCAGCCCCTAAAAACAAATCTCGCATATCAAATCAGAAATCTATCCGCGCGCAAAAGCACGGTTTGTCTTCAATTTTACCTTCTATGAAATACGTTCTTCCATTGTCAGTCCGCACATCGCTTCTGAATATCCTCACAACCTCTTCCGGCCTTGTCTCCTTGATGAAGTTGATGCTGATGCTCTTCACCCTGTTCGCGGCCACTTCCGGATAGTCGATGCTGTCCATGGCCCAGACCACATAGCGGGCGTTGTTGGTGTGGCCCAGGACATCGATGTCCGAATATTCAGCCTTGTGGCAACCCACTTCCTCCGCGGGAATATTCTTTGGCATGACGACCTTGCCGCAAGGGGTCTGGATCGCATTGTCATGGCATTGGGTCGTCGCCGGGACCAAATTCAGAACCTCATCGCTGCGCACGAGCCTTCGGGTCTCGACATTCATCACGAGCCACGAAGAAGTGCAGGCCACCAGCACACCGGACTTGTCCTGAAAGTCAGTGTCACCCTTCCTGCGCATCTCGAAGTCCCTTAGAAAGAACAGACCGTCCTGTCCTTTGTGCCAAGTATAGAGAGTTGTCTCGTCCGTCCATTCCGGAGGATTCAGGAAATCCATACGCATCCTTGAGAGCACCCATGCGGTGTGATGCTTTTGGAGGTCATCATAGCCGAAATGCAGGGCCTGCGCCGCAAGATACGCCATTTCCTGGGCATGATCCATAAACGCGGCAGGTTTCAGATGGAACGAAGCGTCCGTGTCGTAGCACGGAATCGTTATGTCGGTGCTGAATCTATTGTCAGAGACGTTAACCTTTTCCATAATCCTCAATAATTAATTATCCTCAATTCCTCAGGAGTATAAAGGATCGAGTCAATGAATCCGGGAGCGACATGAGCGAGGAGTATGAATATTCCAAGAGCCAGCAAAGCAACTCCCACCACGCTTGCGGCCACGACAGCAGCCACTTTCCATCCTCGCCTCTTCCCGATATGAGTTTCCGTCGATATGCTTTCCTCCCTGTATTCCTCCACTTTTTCCGGCCGAGCCACCGCTTCTTCCCGCCGCTCAGTCTTTTCCTCAGGTCGCCGAGCCTGTCGAAGCGACTCCTTCGCAGCATCATCTCCTGTCACATCAGCCGCTTCGACCAGCTCAGCGACCGGTGCCACGGGCTCATCAACCAGCTCCCGAAGCGCCGCCACACTCTGCGCCACCTCGTCAGGTGACTCCTCATGTGTCTTGAGCGACACCGGTTCCAACCCGACCCCGTAAGGGTAGATGTCCAGATCCTCGTCCGCGATAAAGAAAAAAGTATTCTCCTTTGTGGCGCGCAGACGCCCAAGCCCAGGGAAAACCACGATCTTCTTGGTCTGAAGCGTGTTCCTCAACCCAGCGATGAACTCTGAAAGGATCCTTCGGGAAGTCTCGAAATCAGTTCCGTTCGCCTTGGAATAGAACTCCGCCAGCAACCTGTCATCCTCTGATCCACGCTGCCTGAAAGACAATCTGCGGTAAGGAGGATTGATCGTGTAGCCCTTGTCCGAAAAAGTCGAAGGCACCACCTCGGAAACGAAAGTCCCCAAGCCTGGCAACGTAACCTCATCATTATCAAGGATCAGCCCCTTGACGATCTCCGAAAACAAGTCTATGTCCATTTTCCTCCTCCGAGAAATTCACACAAAGGTACACAAAAAATACTACAAAAAAATTTGCACTAATCAATTTTTGTTGTACCTTTGCACTCCCGAAAGGAACAAACAACCGAAAAGGTTGACAAAAATTCCTCAATAGCTCAGTTGGTTAGAGCACCTGACTGTTAATCAGGGGGTCGTAGGTTCAAGTCCTACTTGAGGAGCCAAAGCGGACAAATCATCAGAAATGACGGTTTGTCCGTTTTTCTTTTCCTCATAACTCATTTCCTCATAACTCATTGATTTCAAAGAATATTGGAATCAAGTCCAAAACCAGAGCAAGTCCAAAGCCGGAGCAAGTCCAAAGCCGGAGCAAGTCCAAAAACCTGTGTTAAAAGAACCGGCTCGCCCCTCCCCAGACTGTCTGAAAAGTCTCGGCTAGAGTTGAAAAGTCTGTACCCACTACAGGGGCGACAACGAATTTTCAATCCTCGCAGGGGGGTCCTTTTACTTTTAAGACAGTCTCTCCCACGACGAAAGACCTTTTCAACTTCGTTGCAATTGGCGGGAACATCCACAGCCACTTAAGCAACATCAGGAGTGGTTCACTGTTCCTGACACCTCGCTGAAATCGGTCTTGAGGAACAAAGTCCATGACTGTACGGCCATCAGACAGGCATGACCGTTCCCGCCAACTATAAACATAAGTGGCCGGCATCAACATGATGCGGAATCGCGCACGGGAGGGAGAGTTTCTTCTTTCTATCATTGCGCATCATGTTCGCACAATAAGGAAGAAATCATATTCATAAACACCTTGAGGCGGCTTGCAATCACCAAGGCATAAAGGCTTGCCAACAGGCACATGGCTTCTTTGATTTTTCTTTATTGTAGATAATGCCTATCTTTGAGAAAAGAAGGATTCAGACGAAATGGGACGACTTGTTCCGAATTGTGAATATGAACGTGCGGGTGTGGTCATGAATCAAAAATGAATTCAATAAAACAGCTTCTTAATATGACTGGAAGAAAGATTTTACTTGTAGTGGATGTGCAGAGGGACTTCATTGACGGATCTCTGGCCGTGCCGGGAGCAGAGGCGATCATTCCGGAGATAAACGGGATCAAGAACGGAGCCGATCTTGTGTATTTCACTTTGGACTGGCATCCGAAGGATCATTGTTCGTTCAAGGCAAACGGTGGTCAATGGCCAGAGCACTGCGTTCACTACACTTTAGGGGCAAGTCTCGCCGACGGGCTGCTGGACGGGCTGGAGGAAGCGAAGACAAGATTCATCCTGAAAGGGCAGAACAAGGAGAGGGAGGAATATGGAGCGCTGGCGGCCGTGACAGCCTCAAACCAGAGTCTGTTTCTGGCAGGGGACGAGGTCACCGTCTGCGGAATCGCCTCTGAGTTCTGTGTTTTGGAGACCCTCAAGAATGTCTTCCGGCTGAGCCAAGAGGTTGGATTCAACGTGAACGTATTCCTGAAAGGCACCGTCGGATTCGACAGCACCCCGCTGTTGGAATGGATGGCCGGAAACGGCGTAAAGGAATATTGAACTTTTATTCCTCCCTTACGACAGGAGGAGCGAGAGGGACAAACGATTCCTCGTCAAAGTTTTCCATCTGGTTTTCGTAGTAGGCTTGTGACGCGGCCGAACGGTTGATCTCATCGTAGGCCACAAACGCCTCGAAATCATATTTCCACCCGCTTGGCTCAGACAACTTCATGATTCTCTTGAATATGGCCTCACGCGAAGGAGCGTTGAACCTGCCGGCATTATGTCTCATGATGCTGTAGTCCGTCGGCCTGTAGGCACCGTATCTGAACGTCAGGCCGCCATCGTAGATTCCGACCTGACCGGAATAGCGCGGATCTGAAAGGAAATGCGCCCAATGGATTTCCTTGGGATCGTTCGTGACATCGGCGTTCGGGTAGAAACCGTATTTGGCGAACCATTCCTTGTGGCTTTTCACCTTGTCCTCGGTGATTGTCTTTTCGTAGAAATATTCATCCGCAAGCTTAGCGAACCCGTGACCGCCCGCCTCATGGCGAAGAACCTTCCCGAAATCTTCGGTGTTGTAGTTGACAACCGGGATGTAGGCTATAGCCCTGCCGTCCGACCACATGTGGGTTGTACCGGCATATTTCGAGGAATTCAGGATCACCAGTTCAAGCGTGTTTCTCACCGTGAGCCAACTGATCCCATCTACCTTATAGGCATACTGCCAGACCTTGCTGTCATTGCCTCCGATATAGGTTCCCGTTCCGAACTTGCTCGCAAAGGCCGTGCTGCCGTCAAAATTCCGCCCGTCCGACTCGACCGCGACAGAATACACATCGAACCTGTCCCGGAATGACCGGTAAGGCTCCTCGGCGAAAAACTCCTCCATTGTCCTGTCGGCCCATTTGTCAAATGACGACATCGCCTCCCCTTCCGAAGCCGTAAGATCATCCTTGGTGAAGCCGTCTCCCATGATCACTATCTTTATTCCGTTGCCGACAGAATGGGTCTGGAGGGTGTGCACTATTCCTTCCTGAAAAATCACAACTTTTTCATGAATACCGGCAGCCTTGTTCACGATTCCGACCACCGCGCTTCTGGCACTCTCGCCCTCGTTCCTGTCACAATGAAAGACAAGTTCATCCTGACGCATCGCCCTGGTCTTCAACCCTGAATATCTCAGCCAGGATGCGGCGTCCTCTGGAATATCCACGGAATAGTCAACGTCAGCAGACACAGTGACGGCAATCTCTCCCGCGCCTCTTGACATTGAATATGTCTCCTGAGGAGTGATGACGTTGCCCCCTACGAAATCCAAGCACCTTACGATGGTTTTCGAATCATCATATACAAGCACCACAACCTCACCGCCAGTGAACGGGGAAGGGGAGGTCACCACAATTTCTCCTTCCGAGTCATTGTTCCTTTTGACGTCCGCCTTCCATCCATTCTGCGCAAACGCCTTGACCACCACGCTTCCTGTGGCATTAAGGATCTTATATACAACAGACCTTGTCTCCCCGGCATTGAATCTGAATGTTCCGTAGTCCGGAAACCGGATGCTCAGATCCGAAGACTTCTTGGCGAGTTCGAACACGGTTCCATCCATAAGTGTGACGGTCACAGTGTCACCGTTGTCCGTGACAGAGGAGAAGAACGAGTCCCCGTCCTCACCGGTTGCCTTCGACAATTTCGTCCAAGTCTTACGTCCATCATAAGAGACGTACCACCAGCCGTCTTCTATCTTCAATTCCGGAGCGGTGCCTCCCGCGTTTATCCGGTTGCCTGTACCGGAACCGTCGTAAATCCATTCACCATCTACGGTCCAGTAATACTTCCCGTCGGTGTGCTGTCTTATTCCGATCACAGGAGAATGACCGTCCTTTCCATTGTAGATGGTTACCGTGCCGCTTTTGCTGAACGTGATCGAGTACCCGACAACAGTCCCCTCCTTAATGACTTCCACCACGCCTGTCACGTAGTCATTGCCTTGCAACGCGTTGACGATGGTGCGCAATGTCTGCAGATCCTGATTGAATCCACGGCATTGCTCTTCCAAAGCCGCTATCCTGGCTTCATTCTCGTTGACTTTGTTCCAGATCTCAGAGTCATCGTATTTACATGACACAAGTCCTGCAAGCATGACAAAAATAACACACAGAGCCTTTTTCATTTCAGTAAAATTATGCGACAAACAACCTATAAAGTTAGGCATTATTCCCGGAATATGTAAGCGTAAAGTAATGTTGAAAAAACAAGTTGCATGAATCGATAAATTCGAATACATAGAATCACCCTGAACATCAATATATTGCAAATTTAAAGTGATGCTGGTTATTTATTTACATTTTACAAAAACATGCTGTCGTAAATTTTGCAAAGATATTCAAAGAGTTTTGTCTTTTTCAAAAAGTTTGGTAACTTTGACATGCCGTCCGTCAAACCGTGTCGGACGGCATCCGGTCCCATAGCTCAGTTGGTTAGAGCATCTGACTCATAATCAGGGGGTCGTAGGATCATGCCCTACTGGGACCACAAAAGAAGGAGGCGCAAAAATTGCGTCTCCTTCTTTTGTGACCCTTATTCCCACCCCCAGACTGTCTGAAAAGTCTCGACGAGAGCAGAAAAGTCCGTACCCCACTGCAGGGGCGACAACGAATTCTCAATCCTCACTGGGGGTACTTTTACTTTTAAGACAGTCTCCCCCAGACTGTCTGAAAAGTCTCGACGAGAGCAGAAAAGTCCGTACACCACTGCAGGGGCGACAACGAATTCTCAATCCTCGGAGGTGGTAATTATACTTTTAAGACAGTCTCCCCCCAGTCACTGCGTGACAGCCCCGGTGGGGCACGGAGGGAAGGATTCCCCGAACCCCCTTCGGTCGCTTCGCTCCGAGTCTCGTGGCATTTTCGGCCTCATTTTGGAGCCTTCACGAAAGCGTAATCTCTATGATATTGACAGTCTGGCGATTATAAAATCTCCTTTAGGGCAAACGAACTTAAGACAAAGCCTTATCTAACTCATTATCAAAAGCATTATCAGCCACCCATTCAGAATCAACGAGTGGCTGATAACAAACTTATAGCCAAATGATTGAATCATTGACTTTAGCCTGAAACCACTAAAGCAAAGTAGCCAAAACGTTTATTATCAAAGACTTTTCATCACGGCGATCCGCACAATTTGGGCGATGGTGTTGTAATCCAATGCCTCAATCAGCGAAGAACTTTCCCCTTTGCGAATTTTTGGTAACGTGCAAAAATCGCAAAGGGGAAAGTTCTTCGCCTCTCTTAGAAGCTGTTTTGAATTGTTTGTTTGAAGGTTTGAGAGTGAAAAACTTCAGTTTCGACCGCTTCTTCCAAGGAAGATAGCGGTGCTATCTGACTGAAGAAGCGGGAAGAAAATGAAGATTTTTCACCTCAAAGAACATTTCAAACAATTCAAAACAGCTTCTTATTTCAGGCAGTCGCTTCGACAAGCTAAGCGACCGACATAAATTCAGCGACCGGAAGAAAGCACTACTTCACACGCAGCTTCCTGCCAAGACGCAGGGTCGTGGTTTCCTTGATGCCGTTGAGACGGCAGAGGGCCTTGACAGAGGTGTGATACTTCCGGGCAAGAGCGCCGAGGGTGTCACCCTGACGGATGGTGTGGTACCGGGCGGCGGCAGCGGCCTTTCTCTCGGCCTCGGCCTTCTTGGCGGCCTCCTCCTTGTCCTTGGCGTCACCCTCAAGGATGTCGATCTCCTCCTGCTCACTCTCCGGAACATACTTGCTGCTCGCGTTCAGATACTTCTTCTTCAGCACGAACAATCTGTGCCTCAACGTGCCCGACGGGAAGTCGATAAGCCATTGCGGATCAAAGGCATAGCCCTTGTAACGGGTCTCAAAATGGAGGTGCGGGCCGGTGGAGCGGCCGGTGGAGCCGCCAAGGCCTATGATCGTTCCGGCGTTCACCCACTGGTCATCCTTCACGTAAATCTTGGAAAGGTGGCCGTAGAACGTCTCCAGACCGTTGTCATGACGGAGTACCACAAGGTTTCCATAGCCCTTGTAGTATCTGGAAATACGTACCTTGCCGTCAAACGCGGCGTAAACCGGAGTGCCGGTGTGCAGCGGCAGATCCACACCCTGATGCCTGCGCCTGTGACGATAGCCGAATTTTGAATATACTTCCGTCTGGTGCGGACACTTGTACTCACTCAAAGTATCGACTATCCACAATGCTATCTCATCCGGCAATTCATCCAACGATACCTTGTAAGGATCTGGATAGTCGTGGGTCCAATATTCGTTGAATATCTGGTGGTCACGGGCGTAGGTGGAATCCTTGTAATACTTCCAGGTGTAGTCCGAAAGGAGCAGGATCTTTATGTGAGGATCAGCGGTGTCAATCGTGTCCAGAGCCTCGGCTCTGTTCAAGTCCATTGACTGCACGGATTCCCGCGAGATTCTCGGCACAAGAATCTCGGCCTGCTTCCGTGTCTTGATCGTAGTGTCCTGCGCCACGGCGGGGACTGAAAACTGAATCGAGGCAAGGACCATGACAATGGCGCATGCCTTAAATCTTCCACGAATCATCCCTGCCTAGAGTTTTGCTCCGAACCTCTCTACAAGAAGATTCTTGGTCTCACTTATCTTTTCCTCAAGGAGAGCGTCCGATGTCGCCTCGCAGATGAACCTAAGGTAAGGCTCCGTGTTGGAAGGACGGATGTTGAACCACCAATCCGGGAACTCGACCCTGTAGCCGTCGAAATCCATCTCGGCCGTAGGCTTCTCCTTGGAGACGAAATATTCCTTGACAGCGTCCATCGCGCCTTTCTTGTCCTCAAGGCGGAAATTTATCTCGCCGGAATTCTGATAGCGGGCGATCCTGCCGATGAGTTCGTGAAGGGTCACTCCTTTCTTCTTCATGGCGGCCACAACCCTCAGAATCAATATGGAAGCAAGAAGTCCGCTGTCGGAATAGAAGAAGTCACGGAAATAATAGTGTCCGGCAAGCTCACCGCCCCAGACTCCGTCAAGTTCACGGAGTTTCTTCGCGGCGAAGGCACGTCCGACCTTCCAGGTCGCCATCTTGCATCCCATCGGGGTGAGGTACTCCCCTACCGCCTTTGAGCTGCGGATGTCCTGAAGCACGGTTCCGGTCTCATGTCTCTCGTCGATGAAATAGTGACCGAGAACGGCGATCATCAGGTCAGGAGAGACGAACTTGCCCTCGTTGTCCACGAACATCACACGGTCGGCGTCGCCATCGTAGATGACACCGATGTCCGCACATGTCTTTTTCACCAGAGCCTGTAGCGGCTCGACATTCTTAGGGATCAGCGGATTAGGTTCATGGTTCGGGAAGTTGCCGTCCAACTCTTCAAATATGTAGGCCGGCTCGTCGCCGAAAATCTCGCGGGCGTAAAGGCTTGACATTCCGTTGGAAAGGTCAAACGCGATCTTGATGTCGGAATAGTCACCCTTGAACTTCAGCAGGAAGTCAAGATAGTCTTTATGAATATCCTTGGGAATGACCCGCCCTTTTCTCTCAGCCACAGGAGTAGGCCTTCCGCTCTCGATCCATTCCTGAATCTGACCAAGACCGGAATCCAGACCGACAGGAAGGGCGTTCTCTCTGGAGACCTTCATTCCGTTGTATTCCTTAGGATTATGCGACGCCGTGATCTGTACCGAGGCCTTGAATCCATAGTTGGCGGTTCCGAAATAGACCATCGGGGTCGTGCTGAGACCTATGTCATAGACATCAGCGCCGGCGTCGGTGATTCCCTTTACGAGATATTCATGAATCTCCGGAGATGATGTCCTGCAGTCGCGGCCGACAAGAACCTTGTCAGCGCCAAGGAGTTCCGGAAGAAAATAGCCCACCTTGTAGGCGGTGTTACGATCGAAGTCAACGTTATAGACTCCGCGTATGTCATACGCGTGAAATGCACCCATAGTCGTAATGTTTATTTAATTTTTGTGGCGTACCTTGCAAAAACCTTTCCTTTCGCGATGTTCTGAAGCTTTTTCGAAATTATCTTCTTCCTTATCGAAGCGACATGATCCACGAACAGATCCCCGTCCAGATGTGACATCTCGTGCTGGACCATGCGGCAGGCGAACTTGTCTAAAGTCTCGGTAACCTTCTCGAAATCACCATTGTAATATTCAACGGTCATGCTCTGTGGCCTTGTGACATCGCAGTAGATTCCGGGGATGCTGAGACACCCTTCGGAATATTCACATTTCTTCTCGCTCTCCTCAAGGATGACCGGGTTGATCATCACCCTTTTGAAATCGGCGAGGTAAGGATAGACATCGGTCATCCCGGTGCCGTCAACTATAAGGATCCTGACGCTCTCGCCGACCTGAGGGGCGGCAAGTCCGCAACCTTCTGATTTAGCGAGAGTCTCCTCCATGTCGGAGACCAGTTTGGTGATCTTTTCCTTCTCCGAGAGGTCAGCCGGGGCAGCCTTCTGCCTGAGAACCTCAGACCCATATAAATAAATAGGTAATATCATAACTCTAACCTTTTAATTTCTGTTAGTCCTGTCCAGATAGCTCTGAAGGATAATGGCCGCGCTGATCTTGTCCACCGAAGTCTTGTCCCTGCGATCCTTCGCCTTCATGCCCCCATCAATCATCGCACGATGAGCGAGTACAGATGTGAACCGTTCATCCTCAAGAGTCACCGGAATGCCTGGGAAAGCCTTGGCGAGATTCTTCAGGAATATCTCCACGTCGGCGGCGGCCTCGGACGGTTTGTTGTTCATGTTCATCGGATAGCCGACCACAAAGCGGGTTATGGTCTCCTTTTGAGCATAATTTTTGATATATTCTATTATCTTTGCAGCCGGAACCGTGTCCAGGGCTGAGGCAAAAATACCCAGGGGATCGCTGACCGCGACCCCAACGCGCTTGCGTCCGTAATCTATGCCGATGATCCTGTCCATTGTAATCCGCAAAGTTAACGAAAAAGGCTTTCAAGTCAAAATCTTATGTCCAGACAGAAAAAAGGCGGCACTAGCAATAACCTCAGATTCACGATAGTGGATGATGACACCCATGACAAGTTGTGGTCCAGAAAATTCACGAGGATAGGAGTCCTCGTGACAGCGATAACTGTCATTGTGGTCACAATCTCCGTCATCTTCTGCATCATAGCGTTCACCCCGGTACGGGCCTTGATTCCGGGTTACCCTGACGCGCGCACAAAGCACGATGCGATCCAGAACGCCATCAGGATTGACTCTCTGGAGAATGTCATAACGAAATGGGAGTTGTACTCAGAGAATCTCCGCAGGGTCGTGGACGGCCAGGAGCCTCTCAAGATCGACAGTCTGATGGAAGTCAGGAGGAGCGCCGCATCCACTGCGGCCGACATGAAGGAAATAGCGCAGAAGGACTCCCTTCTAAGGAAAGAAGTCGCGGACGAGGACAGATTCGACATCAAGTCCAATTCCTCAAGGACCCTTCCGATCGAAGGGATGCATTTCTTCACGCCACTCAAAGGCGTGGTCTCCCAAGGCTATGACAAGGCCCTGCATCCTTACATTGACATCACGGCTCCCGGGAACTCGGTGGTCATGTCCGTTCTGGACGGGACCGTGATCTCGGACGGATGGACGGACACGGAAGGCTACACCATAAGGATCCAGCATGAGGGTGACATCATCTCGGTCTACAAGCACAACCAGAAGCTCATGAAGAAGACCGGGGACAAGGTGACGGCCGGGACTCCGATCGCGATACTTGGCGGCACCGGTTCCCTCTCCGACGGCGAGCATCTTCATTTCGAACTCTGGCACAAAGGAGAGGCCGTGGATCCAACCAAATATATTAGTTTCTGATGGAAAAGAGAAGAATAGCGATACTCGGCTCGACCGGTTCGATCGGCAGACAGACCCTGGACGTGATCAGGGAACACAAGGATCTTTTTGAGGTGGAGCTGCTTACCTGCAAAGGCAGTTGGGAGTTGATGGCCCGCCAGGCCAAAGAGTTTGACGCCAACAACGCCGTCATCTGTGACGAGACAAAGTACAAGAACCTCGCGGACGCGTTGGACGGCACAGACACGAAGGTGTTCGCCGGAATGAAATCTGTCTGCGACCTGGTGACGAGCGACAGGGTGGACATCGTGGTGGCAGCGATGGTCGGATTCAGCGGACTAGCCCCGACAATGGCCGCGATCGGCGCCGGAAAAGTCATCGCCCTTGCAAACAAGGAGACTCTCGTGGCCGCCGGCTCGATCGTGATGGGAATGTCAAGAAAATACCACGCCCCGATCCTTCCTGTGGACTCTGAACACTCGGCGATATTCCAATGCCTTCTTGCGGCCCAAGGGAACGCCATCCATAAGATCCATCTGACAGCATCCGGCGGACCGTTCAGGACATGGGACAGGGAGCGGATCAGCGGAGCGACAAAGGACATGGCCCTCAAGCATCCGAACTGGAGCATGGGAGCGAAGATCACTATCGACTCAGCCACAATGATGAACAAAGGCTTCGAGGTGATCGAGGCGAGGTGGCTCTTCGACACCCCGGTGGACAGGATCAACGTCGTCGTCCACCCGGAATCCATCATCCATTCGATGGTTGAATATGAAGACGGGGCCGTGATCGCCCAGCTCGCCAGCCCTGACATGCGCGAGCCTATCCAGTTCGCCATCGGATTCCCGGAGAGGCTTCCGCTCACGAACAAAAAACTGGACTTCGCCGAACTCGGAGGATTCACTTTCTTCAAGCCGGACATGGAGAAGTTCCCGGCTTTGAAGCTTGCCTACAAGGCCATGGAGCGGGGCGGGAATATTCCTTGCGCCCTGAACGCGGCGAACGAGGCGGCGGTGGCGGCGTACCTTCAGGACAGGATTCCGTTCTACGGGATCACCGATGTGGTCGGAGAGTGCATTGAATGCGCTCCGTTCGTGAAGGAGCCTTCCGTCGAGGACATCTTCAAGACGAACGAGGAAATATATTCATTGGCCCAAAGAAAGATTGAGGGCATAGCTAAGAAAGGTTGATGATGGTTGTTGTTCTGATCAAGATTCTGCAAGTCATTCTTGCGCTTTCCATACTTATTGTAATCCACGAGTTCGGACACTTCACGTTCGCGAAGCTGTTCGGAATCCGCGTGGACAAGTTTTTTCTCTTCTTCGACGCCGGCGGCACCAAGCTGTTCAGCACCAAGGGGAAATGGTTCACCAGAATATTCCCTGAAGCGAAGGATTGGGAGACTGAATATGGCATCGGCTGGCTGCCGCTCGGCGGTTACTGCAAGATCTGCGGGATGATCGACGAGTCGATGGACATGGAGTCCATGAAGAAGGATCCGCAGCCATGGGAGTTCCGCACCAAGAAGGCCTGGCAGAGGCTCTTGGTCATGGGTGGCGGTGTGCTTTACAATTTCATATTCGCGATCATCGCCTACATCGGGATCATGGCCATCTGGGGCAGCGCCTACATCAGCAACGAGGGCAGCCAGATCTACACCAATGAGTTAGGTGTCGAACTGGGCTTCCGCAACGGGGACCACATCATCCGGATGGATGAATATGTTCCCGAGAATTTCGGGATGCTTCAGGCCGATCTGGCGCGCAGGAATGTTGGCAAGGTCACGGTCCTGAGGGACAACGACACCATCGATCTCTACATTGACCGTTCGAAGATAGGGGCGGTGCTCAACACTCCGGGAGTGTTTGATCTCGCAGTGCCGTTCGTGGTTGATTCTGTGATGAGCGCTTCGGCAAACTCCGCGGCCGGACTGCTGCAAGATGACAGGATCATCGCGATTGACAGCGTCAGCACGCCATTCGTGCAGGACTCCAGAAAATATCTTTCGGAAGTCGGAGGCGGGACGGTGACCGCCACCATCCTGCGCGGACGCGACACCCTTCAGATGCCACTGCAGGTGGACTCCACCGGCAGGATCGGGGTTTACATGCGGATTCCGGGAGTTGTGACGAAAGAATATTCCTTGGCCGGCGCTATTCCGGCAGGATTCAAGCTGACTTTCAGCACGATAGGAGGATATCTCAGGGATCTGAAGCTGGTGGCTTCGCCGAGCACGGAGGCCTACAAGTCTGTGGGAAGTTTCATCGCGATCGGGCAGGTTTTCCCGGCGACATGGGACTGGTACAGGTTCCTGAATATACTCGCTCTGCTGTCAATCATGCTCGGAGTGATGAACCTTCTGCCGATTCCGGCGCTTGACGGCGGGCACATCGTGTTCTGCCTCTACGAGATGATCACGGGACGCAAACCGAGCGACAAGTTCCTCACCGCCGCGCAGATTGTCGGGATGTTCCTGCTGCTGCTGCTTATGGTACTGGCTTTCGGGAACGACATCGCACGGTTGGTCAGGTAATGGATGTCGCTTCGACGGGCTCAGCGACCGAAATTGGCCGGTCGCTGAGCCTGCCGAAGCGACAAAAAGAGAAGATACACGACATCGCATCTGATTATCAATCTCTTAACTTCAATGTGCGAGAGTATTACACCGATCCCGAATTTGAACTTGTTGGAACTTTGACGTAACTTTGCAGTCGGAAAAACATAAGGAAATGAGAAACATATCAAGAATCGTCATCAGCACAATCACTTTGCTCAGCGCCGTGTCCTGCGGGAACAACACCAAGACCCTCCTGCCCAATGTCTCGGGCAAGGCCGGCGAGGTCATCATTGTGGTCGGCAAAGACAACTGGGAAGGCAACCTCGGCAATGAAATCGGCAGCCTTCTGGCCAGAGACTGCGAGTACCTGCCGCAGAGGGAGCCGTTATATTCATTGGTAAACCTCGCGCCGGGAGCGTTCTCCGACATGTTCAAACTCCACAGGAACATCGTGATATTCAACATCGACTCGACAGTCGTGAAGCAGGGGGTCGTCTATCGGACTGACGTCTGGGCCCACCCCCAGTGTGTGATCCAGGTCAACGCCTCGTGCGCTGACTCGGCGATGGTCGTTTTGGAAAGGAACGGGGAGAACATCACCGGGGCAATCGAGCAGGCCGAAAGAAACAGAGTGATAGCCAACACATTGCTCTACGAGGAGACAAAACTTGGAGATGTAGTGGCCAGGATGGTAGGCGGACGTGTCCACTTTCCGATCGGTTACAATCTCAAGAAAGTGACTGACGATTTCATCTGGATCGCGGACGAGAAGCAGTACAGCACCCAAGGGATCTTCATCTACAAATACCCGGCGACAGACAGGGATCCGTTCTCGGAGGAAAACATCATCGCCAGACGCAACGCCTTTCTGAAGGAATATGTCCCGGGCACGGCCGAGAACTCATACATGACCACCAGCGTGTTCGTCAAGCCGGGGATAAAGTTCCTCAAATACCATAATCTGGATTTCGTGGAGACCAGAGGCCTGTGGGAAGTCTATAATGACTACATGGGTGGCCCGTTCGTCTCACACTCTTTCTACAGCAAGGACGGCAAGGACATCATCGTGCTGGAGGCATGGGTCTATGCTCCAAAGTACGACAAGCGGCAATATCTGAGGCAAACCGAGTCGCTTTTATACTCATTTGAATGGGACAGTGACGGAAATGACGGCAAATAGGACAAATAACGCCCGAATTATTTTGTAAGGTCGAAAATTATCCATATATTTGCATCCCAATTTAGCGGACAACTTTTTGGGAAACCTAGTTTGGTGGGTTCGTATAACGGTTAGTACTCGGGATTTTCATTCCCGCAATAGGAGTTCGATTCTCCTACCCACTACAAATATTAAAAAATAAAAACGATGGCAAATCACGCATCAGCAAAAAAGGCCAATCGCCAAAGCGAGAGGCGCAGATTGCATAATAAGTATTATGCAAAGACGACGAGGAACGCGATCCGCGCGATTCGTAACACTACAGACAAGAAGGCTGCCGAGGATGGAGCTCCGAAGGTCTATAAGATGATTGACAAACTCGCTAAGATTGGAGTCATCCACAAGAACAAGGCTGCCAATCTCAAAAGTGGTATCGCGGTTTACATCAATAAACTCGCATAAAGGAATATCGAAAGGCAGTCTCCCGAGGCTGCCTTTCGAGCCAAAGCCCGAAGAGGCAATCGGGATGTAGCGCAGTTGGTAGCGCACTACGTTCGGGACGTAGGGGTCGTCCGTTCGAGTCGGATCATCCCGACAAAGGGTTGGAACTTTCGTTCCAACCCTTTGTCGTATTGCCCCTCACCCCGACCCCTCTCCCTAGCGGAGAGGGGACACGCGCCGGAGGCGCTTCCTGCCGGCTTCGCCGGCTGTCCTGCTCGCTTTCGTTCCAACCCTTTGTCGTATTGCCCCTCACCCCGACCCCTCTCCCTAGCGGAGAGGGGACACGCGCCGGAGGCGCTTCCTGCCGGCTTCGCCGGCTGTCCTTCTCACTTTCGTTCCAACCCTTTGTCGTATTGCCCCTCATCCCGACCCCTCTCCCTAGTGGAGAGGGGAAATCATCACACGACATTCTGATCTATGCCTCGGTGCCAGAAGCGGGATGTGATGTCAGTCAATGAATATGACTCGGCCTCGCGGGCGACTTTATACAGGCGCTGGTTAGTGGTCCTGGAGTTCAGCGGGCCGAAGGCCTCTATGTAGGGGCCGACCTTCACGTAGTCGAAAGCCTTGTAGATCTCGTCCTCGACGGCCTCGCGGCCTGAGTAAAGAGCGGCCTCCAGCCCTATTGAGCGGACGTGGGCGGCCAGCCTCAGCAGAGATTCCGGATCCCTTCCCTCGCCGAGGAACAGGAAGCAGTCCACCCCGAAATTGTCAGCGACCAGAGAATCAATGACTTTCTCGGTCAATTCAACACCTACATCCATCTTCAGAAAAGGAGAATGGCATCCAATGCAATTACCTTGGCAGTTGCTTATGTCAACCGCCAAGGTAACTCTATCGGGAATCTCCTCGATGACCACCGAGGTCATCTCAGGAACATATTTGATCATATTCGTTAAGCCTCCTCCTGTGCCGCAGCCTTGGAGCCATCGTGGTTGTAGAACCTGTGGGCGGCCTCGACCTGACGCATCTCGCTGAACGATGAGACACGCTTGAGGTAACCGATCACGCGGGTCAGATAGTCCAGATTGTGGCTTCCGCACTTAGGACAGACCTCAAGGGTGTCCTTGCTGATGTACCCGCAGTCGTTGCAGACGGTGTTGCGGCAGTTGAATGTGAAGTAGTTCGTGCCGTAGTGAGCCGCCGTCTTGAGCAGCTGGCGGTACTGGTCCTTGGACAGATGCTCGGCCACGTTCATATGCAGGGCCGATCCGCCGTCAAGATGCTTGACATATTCATTGCCGTGCAGCTTGAACTTGTCGATCATCGACAGGGAGTCGTCCTCCGGATTGTAGAAGTACGAGCTGTACATATTGTGCTTAGGAGAGACGTAGAAGCCGTCCTTCTGGTCCCACTTGTAGTTCTTGCCGGAAAGGTTCTCGCCCGGGACGAACTCGGTGTTGAACATCGTGTCGGAGGTCTTGTCCTTCTTGTTGGAGCGGTTGATGGTCTCCAGGATGACGTCCACGAACTCGTTGTACTCAGGGTTAGGGCTGATGGTAAGTCCCAGGAACTCAGCGGCGTCGGTAAGACCGTTCACGCCGATTGTGAGGTACTGTCTCTTCATGTCGATGAAGCCAGCCTGATAGACATCCAGCATATGCGCGGCGAGGAAGTCCTTGATGATCTCGTTGAAAGCCTTCTGGTACTTGTGAACCCTCTCGGTCTCCTCGGTCACGGCCTCACGGATATATTCATAAAGCTGGTTCTTGTCGTAGTCGGCCCTGGCAAGCGCCTTGGAGCCATCGATGACAACGCCTTTCTTCTCAAGGAAGTAGCGTCTGGTGGCAAGCTGGATGAGCCTGTTCAGGTTGATGGTCATCACGGACTTGGAACCAGTTGACACAGAGGCCGTCCCCATCGAATATTGGTGCGTGGTGTGGTTGTGGGACTCATCGGCCTTGTCCAGTTCGGTAATCGAGTTGCGAAGACGGCAGCAGCTCGCGAGGCTGTCCGGACTGTCGGACAGGTAGCAGAAGAAGCTGTGTCCCTTGGACCACATCTCGGCCGTGAAGTCGGCATATTCCTTGTCGATGAAATCGTCCTTGCCGTCGGTCAGCAGAGCCATCGTCTCGACAGGGAAGGTCAGGATGTAGCGGGTCCTCTCCTCGTTGAACCAGTTCATGAAATGCTTCTGGAGCCAGGAAAGGGTCTCCCATTTCGGTTCTGAGCCGTCCGGGAAACGGAAGTCGCCGAACACCCCGCGGAAGTAGCTCTCGTCGAAGTAGCTGATGTTCCAGAACACCGTCTGGTAGCCACGGTTGCCGGCGGGCATATTCATGGAATGGACAACCTGCTGGAAGTAGTTGTCGATGACTTTCACAAGCGTCCTCTTCTTGGCGTTCATCTCCACGACATCCTCAAGATGATCAAGATAGTCGTCACCGTAGTCCTTGCGGATGAAGTAGTCCAGGTACATCAGGAACTCCGGGGTCGCCACGGCTCCCATGAACTGGGAGGAGATTGAATATACCAGGTTGATGAACTCGCCGCAGAATGACTTGAGGTCGGTCGGAGCCACGGACACACCGCCAAGCTTGATGAGGCCGTCCACAAGGAACGGGTACATTGTGATGGCGACGCAGTAAGGATAGCCCGGGGTGCCGCTCTCGTCGTGCTTGTAAAGGACGTGGCTTTCAAGATCCTTGATGTACTGACCCGCGAGCGAGCGTCCGTACAGGACCTTGATCTTGTCCTTCATGATATAACGGTTCTGCTTGATGTTGTTCTCCTTGTAGAGTTCCTGGCCGAGGGTCACGATGTTCTTGCGGGTGACATTGGCGTTGGCGTCGAACTTGGAGCCGGTGGCGGCGTTGGACGCGGCGATGTAGTCGCGTATGAAGTCGCGCTTCTTCCGCAGGTCCAGTCCCGCGTCGAACTTCTCGATGTAGGCCACGGCGACCTTCTTGTTGATGGACATCAGGCCCTCCTCGACCTGACGCCTGATCTCCCGGCTGGTGATCTTGTCATAAATGTAGAGGTTCTCCGCGATCGAGACAACCACAGCCTCGGGACATTCCTCGCCAGCTGTCTTGTAGGCCTCGCGTATGCCGTTCATCAATTTGACCTTGTCGTACTCCTCATAAGAGCCGTTGGTCTTGCGTACAGTTACATCCATATTCAGGTATATTCTTTATTCGGTAATATTAATATCCAGTTGTATTTCCAAGTATTGACAAGCGTGTTTTCTCTGGTCGTAAAGTCGGCCCGATCCTTTTTTAAGGGAGTCGAACCGACTTTCACAAAGATAGCAGATAATTCCGCTTTATGGACAAAAATATCGCTAAAGTTATTAACAATTACGTAACTTAATTGTTAATTCATTACGTAACAACTAATTAAAGAAAGAGATATTTTAGAATTACTAAAATTGCCAAAAGATACATGAACCAACCGATCTTCTTTGCCTTTCCTGTGCAGACATTGAGGATGACATAAGACACAAGGCCAAGGAGGATACCATTGGAGATGGAATATGTCATAGGCATAAGGATCAATGTGAGGAAAGCCGGGATGGATTCAGAAAAATCGTCAAGCGGGATATCCTTGATCGGAGTCAGCATGAACAGGCCCACGAACACAAGCACCGGGCAGACAGCAGAGCCGGGGATGGCGGTGAAGATCGGAGCGAAGAACAGGGCCAGCACGAAGCATGCGGCCACAGAGAATGCGGTGAGACCCGAACGGCCACCCTGAGCCACTCCGGAGGCACTCTCAACGTATGTGGTCACGGTGCTGGTACCGAGGCAGGCGCCGGTGACGGTACCGATGGCGTCGGCCATGAAGGCCTGGTTCATGCGGACAGGTCTGCCGTCCTTGTCTGTCATATTGGCCTTTGTGGTGACTCCAACGAGGGTTCCGATAGTGTCGAACATGTCCACGAACAGGAATGTGAACACCACCACGAGCATGTCAAGGCTGAAGATCTGTGATGCATCGGTAGAGAACTGGCAGAAGATAGGCTTCATTGACGGCGGAGTGTCAACAAATCCCTGGAACTGGGTGATGCCCATAGGGATACCAATGATGGCGGTCGCGATGATCCCGATCAGGAGGGATCCCGGAACATTGAATATCACGAGCACGCCGGTGATGATGAGTCCTATGACGGAAAGAAGGCCGGCTCCGCCGGTGATGTCGCCGAGGTTCACGAGTGTGGCAGGGTCGTCAACGACGATTCCGCCGCTCTTAAGACCAATAAGGGCGATGAACAGACCGATACCGGCTCCTATCGCCTTTCTCAGCGACAGCGGCAGGGCGTTCACAATCGCCTCGCGGACACTGGTCAAAGTGAGTATTATGAATATTATACCTTCAATAAGGACGGCGGTCAGCGCGAACTGCCAGGTGTAGCCCATTCCAAGGCAGACCGTGTAGCAGAAGAAGGCGTTCAGTCCCATACCAGGGGCGAGGGCGAACGGAAGCTTGGCGTAGAATGCCATCACGAGGGTGGCGAGGATGGAGGCCACGGCGGTGGTGGTGAAGAGGGCGTTCTTGTCCATTCCGCAGTCAGCCAGGATTGACGGGTTGACGGCAAGGATGTAGGACATAGCGAGGAATGTGGTGATGCCGGCGACGATCTCGGTCGATACCTTCATCGTTGACGGATCGAATCCGAACAGTTTGGTCAGCCAGCCTGACTTCCTGGGCTCGGCGGCCTGTGTCTTTGTTTCTGCCATTGTCTTGGATTGTTAAGTGTCGTTGAATATTAGAATACCCACTTTGTTCCGAGGCAAGGACGCACGAAGAAGCCCTTTCCTGTTCCGAAATTGTAAGAGAGCTCGATCTCTGTTCCGATGTTGAGGTTGTCAACTCCGAAGTGCCTGCCGACATTGTACCATAGCTGAGGCTCGGAGAGGAAGACGAAGTGAGCGTCCTCGGCCTTTGTCCAGTCACGATAACCCTTGGACTTGTCGCTTACGTAAGGGCAGACGGTGTGATCCTCCCACCAGAAATCAGCGAATCCTGAGAAGCGGAGCCCGGTAACGCCGAAAATATCCTGCTTTCCCCAGACAGCGGTGAGCTGGAGAGGAATCTCGCTCTTGAACTTGCTGCCGTCAGCGTGCTTGGCGCCGTTGTAGTTGATGGTCTTATAGAGAGCCTTGAGATTCAGCGTGTTCTTGAAATCCTTGCTGTGAAGGAACCAGTCAACACCGAAAAGGAAGGCGTTGTTGATGGTGTAGCCATTGTAAACTCCGCCGTTGTACTCGACATGGAGGCTGAAAGGGGCAAGTTTTGTGTCCTGCCAGAAATTGAGACAGCGCGCGATCTCGAAGTAGGTTCCGCTTGGAGCGTAAACCTTGTCATTGTCGTTCTTCGAGTTGTAGTCATAGTCCACGAAGAAGAATGTGTTACCCCATTTGTCCCCGTAGAAACCCTCGAGGGTAGTGGTCACGTGACCGCGATCCTTACCGAAATCGTAGAAGGTCTGAAGGTTGGTCTGGCCATTTGCTCCTAGAGCGAAGGCGAGCGCTGCGACTGTGGCGGCGATGATTGATTTGTTTGACATAAATATTAAGGAATTTGACTTGTTCCTTTATGAAATTAAAAAACAAATTTAACACATATGTCAAGGAAAGTCCATAACTTTGCCATGGAATAATAAACAAAGTTATCAACAGCCATGTTTGAAGAGACACTGAAATTTTATCCGAATTTTCCCAAAGAGGGCATCAATTTCGTTGACATAATGCCGTTCCTCCAGGACAAGGAGGTCTTTACCAAACTGATAGGCGAGATCGGAAGCCACGTCACCGCGCCGACGGTGGCCGCACCCGAAGCCCGCGCCTTCCTGTTCTGCGCCCCGCTGCTCACATCCGACAGCGGCGTGACGAACGTTGTCCCTTTCCGCAAGAAGGGCAAGCTGCCTCACTCGGGCGACGACCTGCAGAGCATCGAGATCATGAAGGAATACGGCCCCGACAACCTTTACTTCCGGAAGTCCGACATAGCGGCCGGCAAGGCTGAGGATGGAATATTCAAGATCGCCATCATCGATGACGTTCTGGCCACCGGCGGTACCGCGGAGGGCATCGCCAAGGCTCTTGACGCTCTTAAAATCATTGTCGGTGGCAAGGAATATGGCGTGAAAGTCTCCGAGTTCATATTCCTCGCCGAGCTTGACGGGCTCTACGGCCGCAACAGGCTTGAGAAGATCGCTCCGGTTTACTCAATCGCGCACATCAAGTAAGACAACTCAACTTTCGCAAGTAGGCAATCACCTGCTGTCAAATACATTATCTCACGTTCGAAGGTGATCGCCCACCCACATCATTTCACGTTACCCCCTCCCTAAATCCCTCCCCTCGGGGGAGGGACTTGCTTTCACTGCAGGCAGTGAAGAAGAGTGGTGTTTCGCATTTGCGAAACTTGAGTAAGACAATATTCGTTTGGACGCCGCGATGCGGCAGTCACACGCGGCACCTGCGCTTCGCGCCCTGTCCGGGTAAACGGTTGCCACCACCTATTGTTATTGGCGTGCCTTTATTTTATACTCGGTACGCTTCGACAGGCTCAGCGGCCGGAAAGGCTCAAAAACCTTTAGCGATATTATCTGCGATGGACTGGATGAGACGCTCACGGGCCTCGATGCTGGCCCAGGCGACATGCGGGGTCAGACTGAGGCGTTCCGGATGTCTGGTGCGGAGGAGAGGATGGTCGGCAGGGATCGGCTCTGTGGAATAGACATCCAGGCCGGCTCCTCCTATAACTCCTTCGTCTATGACTTTTGCAAGGGCTTCCTCCACGACGATGCCGCCGCGGCCCATATTCACAATGATGGATTTCGGCTTCATCATCCGAAGTTCCTTTTCACCGACAAGTCCGGCAGTGCGTTCATTGTACGGAGCATGGACAGAGACCACATCCGACTCCCGCATCAGACGCTCAAGCGGAACGGAAGGATATTCAGTGTTATGGCTCGTGCCGGAAGTTGAATAATAGATTACTTTCATGCCGAAAGCGACGCCAATCTTCGCCACCTTGGCGCCGATAGCTCCCAAACCAATGATGCCCAACGTTTTGCCGGCCATCTCGATGAACGGCCTTGAATAATCAGTGAACAACCCGCTGCGGGAATAGGCGCCCGACTTAACGACATTGTCAAAATAGGCTCCGTTGCCCAGAAGGTTAAGAATATGCATGAATGTTTCCTGAACAACGGAGTCAGTGGAATAGCCGGCCACATTTCTGACCATCACACCATGCCTCGAACAAGCCTCGACATCAATGTTGTTGATGCCCGTGCCTGCCTCGCAGACAAGTCGAAGTTTCGGAGCGGCTTCCAACAGCCGGTCGTTCACCTTTATCTTATTAACAATCAAAACATCACAATCGACCACTCTCCGCATGGTCTCATCCGGAGTCGAATTCGGCCAAGCCGTCAACTCCCCCAGCCTTTCTATAGGCGCCAAAGATGACGTTCCCATCGTCCCGGCATCCAAAAACACAATCTTCATCTCTTCCGAAATTTTCCGCTAATATAGTAATCATTAAAAAATAACTTGAACATTTTGTACATCTTTATGGCCTATATTTCTTTTCTCATCAGTCATGTGCCACCGGCACACTCCTTCTTCCAAAAGAAATCTATCCTCATAAATCCGACACAAAATTTAGACGCTGTTTTTTTTACGCTTACATAATCATTTTACGGCTTACCGGAAAGCAGCTTTTCAGCGCACACCTGAAAAAGAAAACGAGGGCGACCTACCGGCCGTCCTCGTTCCTTGTGCGCGGGATGAGAGTCGAACTCACACGTCGCAATTGACACTAGCTCCTGAAACTAGCGCGTCTACCATTTCGCCACCCGCGCTTGAAGTGGATTGCAAATATACGGAATATTTGCGAAATCGCAAACAAAATCAGGCACGGATACATAATTTAGTAACATGAAAAAAATAAGTTGCCTCAGATTAAGAGAATATTTTCGAGGATAGATCTATTTTCGAAGAAGGAGTGTGCCGGTGGCACATGACTGATGAGAAAAGAGATCTAGACCGAAAAGATTCCTTAAGATGATGCAGGTTATTTTTTGAAGGTTACTTAAAAACTGTAGCCCAAAGAGAACGCCAAAATATTCAAAGATGAAGCTCTCTGGTAGGCGAAATCCACCCTCACTCCGTGGAATTTGCACCCAAGGCCGGCTGACACTCCGGACGCGATCACATCAGAACCGGACGCTCGATAGCCGACACGCGCGAACACCATGCCGTTGAATCCGTACTGAACTCCTCCGGAAACAGCGAACTTTCCGGCAAAAAAACAATCAGCGTCCATTCCGGCCTCAAGGGAATGTTTTTCCTCGAAAGTCTGGCCATAGCCAGCCGCCAGCCGCACTGACGAAGGTATATGATAAGACGATCCGGAGGCATCCTTGACAGAAGTGCCCACATTGGCAAGTCCGGCGCTGAAGCGAAGCATCCTCCAACGGTACAAAGCATACACATCTGACGCGAACACACCTTGGTTCGAGTCAGAGGCAAGCCTCTCGCCGGCATATTTCAGATTGATGCCAACACTCAGCGCGTCAATCACCTTCAGTCCCAAACCTGCGGAAAACATCATGGAAGATGTCTTGAACATACCGTTGCGGTTGCCAGAGTCGTCTATGACCTCATACTCACCGCATGAATTGTAATTACCGGCGACAGAAAATCCCAGACGTTCTCCTGTCTTCATGCCTACGCCGACATCCAACCCACCGGTTGTCATGTCACCAACAGCGGGTGAATATGCCGCTGTCACCGCAAAACGACTCTCCGAATATGGAATCACCGCAGGATTCCGGAACGCTGAAAACGAAATGTCTGAAGACGGAGCAAGAGAGACACCGGCCATGGCCACTGAAACAGGGTCATTCCTCTGACACATCCAACCGAACGCCTCATCCTGGGCTTGCAAGTGGAACGCCGGCAAAAGAGCGGCGAAGACCACGATCAATACTCTTTTCATTCTACCTCTTGACAATAACATAATCATACTTATCCGCACCCACAGTCAGCCCAAGTTTGTACTCTCCAGGAGCAAAGGCGCTCATGTCTATCCTGGCCGGATCGAACACATTGCACGAAACCTTCTTCTCAAGAATGACAGACCCGGATGTGGAGGCTATCTTCACCATGACATCAACAACCGCGGTGCTGCCTGGACGGACATTCAAGAAATCACGGACAGGGTTCGGATAGTAGTCAACAGTATAACTTTCATCACGTGCGACAATCTTGAAATCGGTTGAGACCTTAGCGCCAAGGCGATCCTTGGCTGTCACGGTGATCACCGCCGAGCCATTTTGCTTTTTGGCGACAACAAGCTTGCCGTCGCCACTGATCGAGACATCAGCGACACCGTCAGGAGAAATCTTCGCGGAATATTCCAGAGGCTCGTCGTCAGGATCCGAGAACACACCGTCCAGATAGGCAGACATCTTTCCGTCGCCGGAAAGGACAACGTCATTGATGGGCTCTGAGACAACCGGCGGATGGTTCTCGATCACCTGATAGGCAAATTCATATTCCGCCGTGCCGCCATAAACGTCAGTCGCTGTGATCTTTGCCTTCTTAGGTGTGAAATCGGAGACTAACTCGCACAGGATCTCAAAGTTGTAGACATCAGGATCCTTGGAACCGCGGACCAGTTTCGCCCTTCCCTCAAAATCTGTAGTGACCTCGACATTGTCGCCATCAGGATCCGACACGGTGAACGGAATCGACACGCTCTCCCACTGGCGGAATTTGAAATCACCCGTATAGGATGTCTCTATGACCGGGGGATTGTTATTCTCTCTCCCGTACTTGGAAAGGCCGTATCTCATCGAGCCCATAACATCGAGGTATGGGCCCATTGCCTTGCCATTGTAGTTTATCAGGCTCGCGTTTGCACCTTCAAGAAGGACTTCCTTCAGATTCTCGTTGGTGAACCCTTCTCCTCCGAATTGAGAGAGCAGCAAAGCCAAAGCTCCCGAGACATGAGGACAGGCCATCGAGGTTCCATTGTAAAGGTCGTAAGATCCTGAAGCCACACAACTGTAGATGCTCTCTCCAGGAGCGCAGATGTCCACCCAACTACCATAGTTGGAGAATGAGGACAGCCTGCCTGTCATTTTGGAAGCGCCAACCGCGATCACCGGCGCGTATGACGCCGGAACACCGTTTGCTATGCCATCATTTCCCGCCGCGAAGACTACCAGACCTCCTTTCATTGGAGAGCCCGGCTTTTGGTTGCCATCCTTGTCACACCCGGCATAAGCGATAAAATAATCAATCGCAGCCGCCATTGAAGAGGAAATCCTGTCCCGCAAGGCATAGTCCTTCTCATAGGCGGAAAGCACATCGTTACCATCGAAGTCATAGTCATTGCCCCAGCTGTTCTGGCTGATGACCGCTCCGTTGTCCGCACCCCAAACTATAGCATTTTGGAAACTTGAGGCAGTACTGTTCCCCTGGAAAACCTGAGCGCTCATCAAAGTCACGCCCTTTTTCCCGGCCGCATAGTCACCTCCAGCTATTCCCGCAAGTCCCTTTCCATTGTTTCTGACCCCTGCGATTGTGCCGGCGACATGACATCCATGGTCTTCAGGGATAATATTTGAGCTGTTTCTCACGAAATTCCAGTTGACACTGCCACAGTTCCAAGCCAGATCCTCATGCTTGAGGTCGATCCCTCCGTCAACGACACAGACAACGACCGAAGGATCTCCGGTTGTGTACTTCCAGGCGTCCTCGACATTGATGCTGTAGCGACCTGAATATTCCCAAAGGTAGGCGTAGCCAGGATCGTTGGTGGAAGCGGACCTGCAGATTATGTTACGTTTTTCAGAAGCCTCTACGCCGTCAAGTGATCCGAGAATCTCCTGAGCCTTGGCAAGAGGCAGAGCAGAATCGAAGTCCACGATGTAGTACTGATGGAGGCCACATTTTCTGTGAAGCGGTTCATATTCGCCGGCGTCAGGGAAAAGACGCTCGGCATGCTTGACACCAAGGCTCTCTGAGACAGAAGATAGCAAAGCACTCCCCTTCTCCATCGCATCCGCGGCTTCAGGCGTCAATTTCACGATCATTGATCCAGGAATATAAATTGCCTTATCAATCTCGTCTTGAGTATAGGGGCGTTGCTCTTGAAGACCGGAAGGCTTTGCATTCCCCCTGTCAGACGACAATGCATGCTCCGATTTGGAACAGGAAAAGAACAAAAATGACGAGGCCGCGAGCAGAGCAGCCGCAGATAAGAGTGAACTTACTTTCATATTTTCGAAAAAAAGGGATCCGAACCGTACAATCCGGATCCCTTGAAAAATCAAAGGTATATAAATTATTTCAATTCAAGAAGCTTGGCGCGGCCGGATTTCGCGGTTCTCGCGTCCACTTTCTTGTCTTGAGCATCGCGTAACTTAGTGTCACGTGCAATGGTCATACTTGACGGAAGCGACTTGGTGTCAAAACGAACACTCTTGCCGGTCTTTGGAGCGGAGAGGCTCTTTACCGACTTGGAGGCGGCTGACGGAGTCAATGTCGCCGGATTTACTATGTAGTCGGCATCTGAGAAAGTGTACCATTCCTTAGTTGATGTGGACTGCCCCAGAACACCCCAGTATTTGGCATAGACCTCCGGCCTTTCTTCGGACAGCTTATACACCACGTTCTCGAACTTGATGGTCTTGTCCGCAGACTTGGTGACAGTGGCGATCTCTCTTGTGTCAGGATCACCGGTGCAGACATAATCGTCATTGGTGATTCCAGAGACATAGAAATTGTAGGATGAACTTGAAGAGAAGTTACCATAGACCAGTGAGCACTTGTCGCCTTCCGCATCATAAATGAGAGGAATGCCATCGATTCCTATGCCATCCAAAGCGATCGTCTCGTCAGGAAGGGCTTCCCTAAGGACAACATTGTAGGTTGTGTCATTACCTGTCTTTATAGACTTTGTGCTGAGGGTGTAGCTTCCGAGCCAAGCTTTGTATGCAGACGAGGCCTCCTTGAGCTTTGTCATGTCCGAAATTGTCACCTCTGGCCAGAAATTGCCCTTGCCTGCATTCTCTCCGGCCTGTATCTGCCAAGTCAGGCAGAATGAGAGGAATTTACCTTTCTCACAAGAACCGGCGTAAACGGTCATACCGCCTCCTTTTTCAAGGACGTAACCAGTAAGAATGACTGACGGATCTTCGATGTTCCATCCATAAGCGGCGTAAACCTTATAATTGTAGTTGAACTTTCCGGAAAGATAAATGTCACAGTCACCATATTTCGGATTGTTCCATGCCTCTGAAAGCTTCTGCTCCTTGAGGATGAACTTTCCGTCAGAGAACTCAGCCTCAACAGGCGCAAATCCGTTCTCGTCCTGGTTTGGAAGTCCGGTAACATTGTAAGTGCTGCCATTAACTTTCTCAGAGACGGTCAAGACGTTGTCACCCATTTTCCATCTTCCGATGAAGTCGGCATACGTAGCGACAGAGACAGGTTCCTTCTTTTCGAATTCAAAAGTCTTGTAGTCACCGGTAGGAGTTCCGTCAGCGGCGATTCCCGCGGCCACAGCCACATATTTGCCGAAGTCCTTCTCTCCGAAGCTGTCTGAACCGGTTGAGCCATCGGCGTGGACAAGCATATCATAGATTTCATCACGACCGTAGACATCGCCCAACAGATCGAAATAGTACAGCACGTCATCGCTGAGCCGCAAGGCGGCGTTCACAGGTGATCCGCCAAGTTTCGCATAATCCTCTTCAGAATAGAAGGTTAGGGTGTAAGGTACTGTTGAGCCACTCACGGTGTTGGTGATGACCTCAGGGTACTTCTTGTCTTCAGGATCAGTGCTGTATGAAAGCGTCCATGCGTTGTTCTCCTTGAATTCGATCGCGGAAACGGCGTTAAGGATCATAGAGCAAGTCTCAGCTTTCTCACCCTCCGGATAAACGGATGATGAGACATAGCCATAGACATTCACATATCCTCCTACCTTGGAAGCGAGATCGAACGACGCAAGCGGAGCTTCAAACACCACTTTCTGTCCCATCGGAGCCTTGATGAAATATGTGTCACCTTCCTTCTCAAGTTTGCCGGAAGTGATGACGTACGCAGGGAATTCAGTCACCCAGCCGAGATAGGAAGATGTCGGGGCGGTCACACTGGATGTCTCGGCCGTCACTTCGTATGAAGTGGCCTCAACCGAAACGACCTCCGTCTCCTCATCAGTCTTCTCAGTCTTCTTCACACCGTTCAGAGTGATCACCTTGCCGACAGGAAGCGCGGAGGTGGCTCCTGTCACGTACAGGCAGCTTGTTCCATCGGAAACAACAGCGGAGTTATCAGAAGTGGCAAGGACGGTCTCCTTGTAAAGGGTGACCGGAGTATTGTCAGCCACATTGGCAAGGGAAGCGATGTCGGTGGCCACAGTCTCGGCAGGGTACTGGATGACATAGAAGACATTAGGAGTCTCACCCGTCACAGTGTTGATGACATCAACCTCCGCGGAACGGAACGAACCCGCCGTGTTTGCCTCGCAAACCAAGGTATAGACATCGACATGGGTTGCCTTTGTCTGAGGAGCCACGCTGATCCACTTCTGGGTTCTGTCAACATACAATTCATAGTCCATGTTGGTGGTCACGGAAACTTTGACCTCACCACCTGCCGCAGGGACAGGCTTGACGTCAGCCTCGGCGGTAAGCACACCGTCCTCAAAGACAAGAGATTTGATGTCGGTCTTTCCTCGGCCGTTGCTGGCATAGACAAAGACTTTTCCTGTTGCGTTCTCACTGTGCTTCACTCCGATGTAGCCAGGCACCTCTCCTTTAGGAAGAGAGATCACCCTGGCCTCCCATCCAGAGGTGCAGTTGAGGATGTCAACCTCTACCTCATCTCCTTCTGAAACACCTTTGAGGGAATATGGGTAAGTATATTCGTCACCACCTACAGGAACACCGAGATCCTTGCGAGCGTCGAATACCAAATAGAAAGGAAGCTCCTTCTGGATGGTGTAGGCCTCGCCGTTGATGAAGAAAGTCACGGTTGTGTCTCCATCCTCGATCGAAATAGTGGAGCCACCAGGATTGCCAAGTACATCCACGTCGGCCCATGTCTCACCTTTGTCATAGGAGATCTGCCACTTGCCATCACGGATACGGAGCTGAGGAACAGCCGAATGGACAGGGATCTTGTTGCCGGCAGAGTCAAGAAGCGGCTTGCCGTCAACTGCCCAGTAGAACTCTCCGTCAGCCTCGACAACACCCACAACAGGAGTGTCGCCCTTGTCTCCCTTCTCTCCGTCCACACCGTCTGTGATGACAGCGGTGGTACCGTCAGAGAAAGTGATTGTGTAACCATTGTCACCAGGAGTGACAGAAGTGACGTAGATATTACCCTGGATTGCAGCCACAATCGACTGCATTCCAGGTATAGTTATCTTATTGATCTCGTTGACGGTTTTTTCAAGGGCGTCAACTCTCACAACAAGATCATCAAACTTTTCGTAAAGATCATCGTTGTCAGCGCAACCGCCAGCAAGAGTCAATGTCGCGGTCATGGCGGCAGCCATCAAAGTTTTAATTGCCTTCATATTATGACTGTTTTATGGTTTTACTTTACTACAATTCTTTTTCCCAGCAAGTGAGAAACCTCAGGCAGAGCCTTATATGGGGTGCAGAACTCAAATGGTCCATTAGCGGATATGGTCCTGAAGCTGTTCCTGTCGACCTTGACCCAAGCGCCTTTGGTCTTGTCCAGACTCATAGTCTTGACAGAAGTGGTGCCGGACTTGACACCGGTAAGAGGGAACTCGTCAGGCTTGCTCTTGAAGGTATACACACCTCCGTCTGGATCAGAGATAGGCACAGCGATCAATTCCATACGGTTGTAGGTAAAGTCTCCGCCACCCTGAAGCTGGAATGAGTTTCCGGTGAACTTGACTGAACCATCGCTCTGCAATGTTCCGGTCGCCACATCGTAAGCGCCATTACCACCGGACGTGATGTAATATTCCTTACCGTCAGTGTCGATGAACTTACCTACGTAGTACAGATTGCAGGCACCCTCAGAAGCTCCGATGTCAACATTGTCCGCGATAGGCTCATCATCGTTGCCGTATAGCACGATGCTGCCTGACTCTGAGTCGAATGTAACCTCGGCAGGCTCGAAGAAATCCTGATCCATCTGCCAGCCCTTCATGTTGATGGTCTTGTCAGCCACCTTCTGAGTGAGGGCGATGTCGAATGCCCCGGCATTTATGCTCCAGTTCCCAAGCCATTTCTTGTAGGCATCCGAGCCGCCACCGCCAGGATTGTCGCCACTGCCACCCTTCTTGGTGAGAGTCGTAGGCAGAGGTGTCTTGTCCTTACTGATAGTGAGATATTTGCCATCAGCTGTGGCAGCGACGAACTGGACTCTCTCAAGATCATAGCTTGATCCGTCGCTGAAGCTCACATGGCCTGCGGCAAGCTTGGCCGTGCTGCCTGAAATGGTTCCTGTGAAGATCACATACTTTCCGGTGGCGAAGCTGGATTCTCCCCATCCGCCGAAGAGACCGACGGTGCATTCACCATACTTCTGGGTCGATACGGTGCCGAGTCCATCCTGAGCGCGGACTTCAATACCCTTTGTGGCAGAGTCATAAGTGGCAGTGACAGGGAATGACTGTCCCTCGATGCCGGTGATGGTATAGCTGGTCCCCTTCTCAAGCGTGGAGATCTTCCAAGTGTCAGTCGCCGATCCTCTCGTGACTGTCCAGTCTCCAAGCCAAGCGTCATAGCCCTCTGCGGAGCCACCACCGCTGGTAACAGTGAAATCACTGTAGGCATAGTGACCAGTGGCGGCACCATCATCAGTGAATCCGATCGCAAACGCGATGTAGTCGCCGGCATCCATTGGATCGAACACCTCGTAATCGCTATCCTCGTAAAGGAAATTGGAGAACTCCGCCGGGTATCCCATCTGGTTGGAAAGTTCAACAATATACATTATCTCTTTCCTCACGGCATCAGCCACCTCAATTGCGAAATCATCCATTTCCAATCCACTTTCAGTGAATTCAGACTTGCTGACGTAGTAGATGCTGTACTTGCCTGACAGAGCCGGATCAGCCACATCATTGTAAATGTAAGCCGCTTGCTCGCCTTCATAATCCTTGATACCACCATAACGGACAGTCCAGTTGGCGTCAACACTCATGTAGGACAAGTTGTTTTGAACCACGGAAATCACACCGCTGTCATGGCCAAGCTTCCACTCGACATTTCCCGAACGCGACATATCAGCAGGTGTTCCCTTAATGGTGTTCTCCGCGATGGCGACGTTAAGGTTGTTCTCGGTGACAGTCACGGTGATCCAATCCACATCCGCACTCGCAGTAATGGTCTCATCATACTCGTAAGGGAAATCGAATGAGACAGCCTTGTAGGAAGCATTGATGCCAGAAGGATTGAAACCAGTGCTGTAGAAACCGAACTGCTGAACCGTGAAATCAGACTTAGCGTCACCCGACTTCACAGTGACAGTGGCATACCTGGACTCATAACTTTCATTCGCAGGAGCGGTGACAGTGGCCACATTGTCTTTCACAGAAACCTGGCACCAGTCCTTGTCAACCGTCACCTCGATAGGAGACTCGGTAACGAACTCGATTGTACCCTCGCCACCTTTGGCGGGAATCTTAAGATTGTTTTCCTTGACGGATATTGTCTGGGCCTCGCTCCCATCCACCTCCTGCTTGGAGCAGGAAGAGGATGCGATTATAGCCAAGGCCATGAATATTGCTGAAATTATCTTTTTCATGATAAAGCCTTTTCGTTATTTACGGACAAGGGTCTGAAGATAAGGGAACTGGTTGTCACCCCACCCTGTGAATTCACCGGCAGACTTGCCGCTTGCATCGGTCGCCCAAAGGATGAACGAGTCGATTACCATGTCAGTCTTGCCGTTGTCGACAAATATAAACTCTCCTTCTTTGGCTCCACGGACAATCTCCATTCCGTATCCAGTGGTTGTGTCCCAAGTAAGGTCTCCGCCACCGGAAAGGCTCCATGCGGCAAGCCATACAGTATTTGAGCCGTCAGCGCCCAGAGACTGGACATTCATGGTAAGACGGCCACGCGCCCTATCGTAGCCAAGGTACACATTGTGATCGCCGGACACGAAGCCACTCATGAGATAGCCGTTGCCTTCCTCGTCAGGCGTGAGTGTCACATCAAGTGTAAGCCTTCCGTAGTACATAGAGAGTTTGAAGTCACCGGCGAAGTCACTGTACTGGGTGTAGTCCTCAGGAAGCTTGCCCTGGAAAACAATCGATCCGTTGGTAAGGATGTTATTGTCGGAATGATAATCCATGCTGTTGATCGTGGCTCCTGCAACCTCGACCGGCTCGTAGGTCTTGATACCTTTCGATGTGTACATGAACGGAGCCTCGACAACCACAGTCCCGTCATCCCCGGAAGTCTCGGCTGAGGCGGCCGGATCAACATACTTGAAGGTTATCCTGCGGTTGTTGAAATCAACCCCGCCTGTGACATCCGTGTCTCCGACCTTGCCGTCGATGATGGCGGCACGCATGCTTGAAGCCACATCAGCTACCTTGGCAAGATACGCGGCCGGGGTCAGATCAGAATCGTAAGGATAAAGGTCATAATGGTTTCCGGAACGCTTGCCACGAAGGCCGATCTTTTCAGGACTTACGCTCACGATGGTGAACTCGAAGTCACCGCCCTTAGCCTGATACTCCGTTGACGATGGAGTGGCAAAGTGATGAAGAGCCTGATTGTAAGAGTCGAACGAAAGCACGGCGCCATTGTCCGTCGTAAGCTTGTAAACACTCTTGTAGGAATTCTCCGGATCGAGCTCGTAGGATGCAGTCACCTCAGCATCTGTGAAGGCAAGATAGTAGGCATAACCACCCTTTGACTGGCCGGAACCCGGATAATACTCCATGATCCATCCTTTTTCATTGGAGGTCAAGATCTCACGGGTCTGTTCAATGTAAGCCTGAAGACGCTCAGAAGACGAAGAGTCAAAGACATCCGCCTGATCCTTGAGACAAGACTGGGCTGAAAGCACCGACACCCCTGCCAGAACGACTGTTAATATTTTATTGAATTTCATAATCTAATCACCAATTATTTTACCGTTAAATCGCTGAGGTCAACCTTGCCTTGCATCACGTCATCCTGACGACGGATGATTACGGAGCGAAGCTCGTCAATATCAATGGACCATACAGACTTCATGTAATCTCTGACAATCTGAAGTTTCGCGCGGATGAAGTCTGCTGATGAACCAGCATCCTTAAGCTGTGAGTCCCAATACTCCTGCGTGTTGGTGACATAGATGGACAGCATCTCCGCGAAGTCCTCACCGTCTGAATGCTGGGCATAGTCACTGATGAAGCCGTTTTTGAGGTACTCTTTGTTGTAAGGAGGCTTGCTCCAGTTGTCAGCCACATAACCGGAACCGGTGACCTGCTTGAAGTCTGTAGGATAATCCTTGATCTGGTTGAGGATATGGGTGAACTCGTGGTGGATCGTCTTGATGTAGTAATGGTTGAGAGCCTCCGGTCCCTGCTTGAGCATGGCACTCAGATAATTCACACCGGAAAGGAGGATCTTCTTGCCACCTTCAGCTGTTCCAAGAATGAACGTTCCGTTGTTCCTGTACTCAAACTCACCGATAAGGAAGAACATCTTAGGGAAATACTCTCTGGTGAAGTCAACACTGGCGACCTCATCATAGGTGTCAATACAAAGATACTTCACAAGGTGGGCCATGATGACAGCCTCATCATAATCGGCAGGTACAGTGTAATAGTTCATGTCCGACTCGTTCAGTTCGAAGCGGTACTTGAAGTCAATGTTGTAAGGCTTGACATAGTTGTCGTTAAGCCATTTGTCCAATTCAGTCGCAGGAGCCGTCTCAACCTTGATGACACTGTCAGGGTTGAGGTCATCTTTCTGGCAAGCCGAAAACGACAGAACAGAAAGGGCGGCGATTGAGAGATATGTTATAATTTTCTTCATATTCCAGTCAATTTATGAGTTTAGTTTCTCGGGTTCGGTGCATATCCTGCGTCAATAACTTTCCTAGGAACCTGTATGGCGCGCCTTTCGTCATCTACCTTGAGGACATCACCAGCGGTACGAGGGTTGCCGTCAGATCCCATGACACGTCTCTGGATCTCAATGCCGTAACGCTTGACATCAAACCATCTGAGTCCCTGGGCGTAGGTGTCAACCCTCTTAAGAAGCAGACAGAAGTGAATCAGATTCTCCTGAAGCTCGCTAGGGTTCTGAAGGAACGGAGCGTTAAGCTTCTTCTTGACGGTTGAAGCCAATGCCGTTGAGTAAGGAATATCCTTCAGAAGATTGTTGATCTCCTCGGCGCTGAGGTTCCAATCAGTCTTCGAGATGTTGGACAGCCAGAGGTTCATGTCAGCCACAGCCGAGTCATACTGCTTGAGGAGGAGCTTTGCCTCAGCCCTCTCAAGAAGAACCTCGTCGGAAGTGAAGGCCGGATAGACTGTCCTGTAATAACCGATCTGGGCGACAGGGTCTGAGAATTCGAACAGGTAAGGCAACTTCCAGAAAGTGGTCTTGTCGTGGTTCGTGCCTTGGTAAACCTTCATCGGCACAGCGAAGAACGACTCGTTGTCCTTTCCCAAAAGGGTGGCAAGGGCAATACCGGTCTCATTCGTGGCAAGATAGTTTCCGGCAGCGTATTTTGAATATACTGAATACGGTCCTGTAAAGCAAAGACCCATCTTCGAATACGCCGTGATCAGAAGCAGATTGGCCGACAGTGTGGCATCGATGAAATGGTTGGTCAGAACCTCATCGTCCTGAGTCATCTTTGCCTGTGCGCGCCAGTCGCGGAGCATTGTCGCAGGAGCGGTTCCCAAACAAGCGTCAGCGTACTTGACAGCCTCTTCAGGTTTCTCATAATAGAGATAGAAACGCGTGGCGAAAGCATACGCGGCCTTCTGGTTGAAGTGGTACTTAGGCACAGTGTAGTAATTGTCGCTGACGAGCGGGAGGGCCTTCTGGAGATCCTGATCGATCTTTGCATAGATCTGAGCCACAGACTCCCTTTCGTACTTAGGATTGAGTCCCTGCTCAGGAGCGCTCATGTAAGTGACGCCGAGTTTCTGATCCGCAGTCGTCTCAGTGTAGGCCTGCGAGAACATATTCACAAGCACGAAATGACTGTAGGCACGGCAAAGAAGAGCCTCTGCCATCTCCGGCTCATACCCTTCGGCATCCGGACCGACCATGTTAGTGATGGCCTCTATTGCCTGATTGGCAGCCGCGATGGCCGAATAGGAGGATTGCCAGATGTTCTCAGGGTCCTCGTTGTCGGTGTTGGTGACATCCTTCCACGCGTAAACCTCATCGATAAAAGGATCTGTGTTAGGGTTCTCAGGGCCGAAGTCATCGACATTGTCCGAGGAGAACTCGCTGACAAGCAGATAGTCTGTCTCCGGGTAAGCGGACACCAGCAAGGAGCGGATTTTCTCCTGAGTGTCAAGCTCCGTTCTGTTGTCAGGCATCACATCCAGAAACTTGTCGCATGAGACAAGGCTGAAAGCAACCGCCGCGAAGGCTATTATGGAATATTTGTTTTTCATATATCTTTCCCTCCAGATTAAAGACCAATTTTCAAAGTGAATGTGAACTGCTTAGGAACCGGGACAGCCACACCGCCGGTGTTGAAGAACTCAGGATCCTGACCGTTGAGCTTGCTGTCGGCGTAGATAAGGAACAAGTTGGTGGCCTGAGCCTTGAGTGACAGCGAATTAAGTTTAATCTTCTCAATCCACTTCCTCGGGAAGTCGTAAGAAAGCGAGATCTCCTTCATACGGATGAAATCACCTCTGGCGATTCGCTCGGTCGAGTAGTTGTAGGCGCTGTAAGCCTTGCGGAGGTTGGTGTCCTGCCTGTTCTGCCATACACTCGCGATGGCCGGAACGCTGGTGGTGTTCTCGTCTCCAGGGACAGTCCAACGGTTGGCGAACTCCTTAGGCATGGAGTCGAGATCATTGTAGGTGTTGCTGAAGACAGGGTCAAGACGGATAACGTTTCCAAATGAGTACGTCATGAACACATTGAAGCGGAAGCCGTAGAACTCGAAGATGTTGCCGAGAGATCCTACATCGGTAGGATCTGCGTTTCCGGAATACTTAAGCCACTTGGAAAGGCCCTCAGAGTCAGAGTACTGGAAGTTGATGCCGCTGACAGTGGACTCGCCGTCCTCATTGATGAAGGTAGGAAGACCGTTTGAGTTCAGACCGGTGAACGGAATGGAGAATATTCCTCGAACAGGATAACCCTCCTGCGCGAATCCGTTACCAGTGATAAGGTCGATGGCTCTCATGGTCGTCTTAAGGTTGGTCACCTCATTGTGAGAATGAGAGTAGATGAAGTTGGTCGTCCAAGTGAAGTTCTTCTTCACAATGTTCTTGGTTGTGAGAGAAATCTCGACACCGTCAGACTTCATGGAAGCGATGTTACCAAGTTTCTCAACCTGACCGCCGAGACCCTGGGTGTTGATGACACCGATAAGGTCATAGTTGTCACGTGTGAACCAATCGAAGGTGAAATTGATGCGGTTGTCAATGAAACCGGCCTCAAGACCGAGGTTCAGTTCCTTCTTCTTCTCGTAAGTCAGATCTGTGTTTGCAAGGTCAGAGATGTAAAGCATGGATTCCTTCACGGAAGTGAACGGTCTCCACGGATTCTTGGAAGAGATCACCACAGCCGAGTTGGTCACTGTCGAAGGACCTCTGTCGGCGGTAAGTGAATAAGAAGCCTTGAGGGAAAGGTGAGAGATCGCGTTGAGCGGTTTCATCCATTCCTCCTCATGAAGGTTCCACGCACCAGAGATGTTCCATGTAGGAAGCCAGCGGGCCTGACGGCTCTTTCCAAGCTTATTGGTACCCTCGTAGCGGATTGTGCCGTTCAAGGTGTAGCGGCCCATATAAGAATATGTACCATTGGCGAAGAACGCGGCGGAGCGGACATGAGTGTTGGTCATGGTGTAGTAGTCACTGTTCTCCTCGTTGCCCTTCTTGAACACGTTGTAGTTGTAGTTAGGAGTCTCACCCATTCCGTACTGGATACCCCACGCGCGGAACCAAGTTCCATGACGCTCGGTGCTGTTGATCTCGGTACCGCCGAAAAGATTGACGATGTGTTTTTCGGCGAATGTCTCGCTGTAATTGGCTGTGGCACGGAAATCCCAACCGAGCAACGAGTTGTCAGTCCTCTCGTAGATACCACCTTTAGGAAGAACAGAAATAGGCAATGCGTAAGGGTTGTCCGGATCCTTGTAAAGGAACGGGTTGTTGTCCCTGATGGTGGCGGTGTCCATCGCGCGGTAAGCGAGAGACTGGTTGGATTCGTCAAGGATGTTGTGCTCCTGTGAAGAAGTCGTGTACTTGACAGCACCGAGAGCACTCAGTTCCAACTGTTTGAAAGGCTTGGCCTTCAATTCTCCCTGAATACGGATGTCAGTCACGCCCAAGTCGATGTAGTTGTTGTCAAGCTCATGCATGATGTTGAACGGAGCGTAGTTTCTCGTGTAGTACTCATTGGCGTCAAGCGCGCGTGAGGTGTTGAGCGCGTATGAGTAAGGGTTGATGTCGAAGTCACGCTTCACCTCACCCGAAACCACATCCATCGTCTGTCCGAGGGTTCCCGGCGCACGCTGCTTACGGAAAGAAGCGTTGCTGATGAGGTTGAAAGTGAATATGTCACTGAACTTGAAAGTCGTGTTGAGGTTGCCGGTGTAACGAGAAACGGAACTCTGTTTTGTCCAACCCGGATCCTGCATCACAGAAAGAGACGCGTAATAGGTGGCGTTCTCTGAACCACCGGAAGCGCTCAAGGAATGGTTGCTCTGCAGAGCGTTGCTGAAGAGAGTGCCGAACCAGTCAGTGTTCCTGTACTCGGCAGCCCTGAGGTATTCAGCCCTGGCAGCCGCCGTGTTCGCGAGACCGAACTGTCCGGATGTCTTGTCATACTGACCGATCAACTGGTACATCTTACCATAGACTCCGCTGTCTGAGGCGTTTGCCAAAGAAGCATAATTAAGGTAACCCTTCTGCTGGAGTTCCTGGTAGATTTCCATCTGATCCTGCGAGTTCATTATGTTGAACGTGCGGTAAGACGGTTTGAGCCTTGTTGTGAACTCGCCTGTGTAGTTGAGTCTGAACGATCCCGCACGGCCCTTCTTGGTCGTGACGACAATCACACCGGCCATAGCCCTCGCGCCATAGATAGAGGTGGCGGAGCCATCCTTGAGGATATCGAACGACTCTATGTCATCGGAGTTGAGTCCTGCGATCGCCGAAGAGATAAGAGTGGAGGCGTCACCAGAAGAAAGCTGGTCTGCGCTGACATCCACAACATCCTCCATGATCACGCCATCGACAACCCAAAGCGGCTTTGATGAGCCGTAGATGGAAGTGGCGCCACGGACACGGATCTTAGGAGCTGTTCCGAACGTTCCCGACACATTCTGCACGGACACACCGGCGACACGTCCCTCAAGGGAGCGGCTGACATCGGTGAGACCATCGATCTTCGCCGATTCCGCGTCCAGCTTGGCCGTGGAACCCGTGAAAAGACGGCGGTCCATTTTCTGCATACCAGTGACGACTACCCCCTCAAGAAGCTGAGAGTCCGGGGTCAATGCCACATTGATTGTGGTTTTACCTTTGACGGCCACCTCTTTCTGCTCATATCCCATGGATGAGAAGATGATAGTACCATCACTTGGCACGGGGATTGAATAACGCCCATCGGCGTCACTGCTGCTTCCCTTGGTGGAGCCTTTTACCTGACAAAACGCGAAAGGTATCGGCTCACCTGTAGAAGCATCAGTAACGACACCGGTCACAGAAATGTTCTGTGCCGATGAAGTGATCGCCACGAAAAGTGAAATCACCGCGAGAAAAAATCTGCTTTTTTTCATCGATACTTGTTTTATATACATTACTATACACTATTCAAATTAGTGAACAAGAGACTGCTGTCGCCTGCAAATAGTCTCTTTCTCACAAGTAAAAGTTCGATCCTTGGAACGCTTTTGGAGACATTCTAGAAAGAATGCCTGAGAGTTTGAACCACTAACCAACTCAATAATCGCCAGGCTAAAGTCATTACGGATCCACTTTTCCGCATCTTAAATGCTTTGCTGACAAATTTTGACCGCAAATATTGCAATTTATTTTTTCTATTACAA
>ENA-UONW01000201-UONW01000201.1-human-gut-metagenome-genome-assembly--contig:-CS52-NODE-201-length-96119-cov-36.870253_pt1 | contig 96119 bp, 56 predicted proteins | sample MGYA00242463_ERZ724010 | MGnify/ENA metagenome assembly ERZ724010 | reverse complement strand
AACTTTAATCAGGGAATGGCTTGTTAGAAGTCAACCAATTTTAGGAAAGGACATTCGGTTGACTTCAAGCAGAGTATTAAGGTATGCGTGACGAGTTTAAAAGGCAACTTGTCACGCCATAAGTAACACATTTACAGTGCTTTACATAGGAATGTGACGAGTGACGAGTTTTCTGCAAAAACTGTTTTATACAGCATTTAGCCGAAATACGCCCGGACAAGGACCGAGGGTAAAGAGCAACTACATACAGGAATAGCTAAGACTTTAGCTTTTTCTACTTTAGAAGGATATACTTTTATTACCATACCTATTAAATAGGTAAAAATTCTTTTCATCCAAGAATCTTGAACACAAAAAATGTGAATAGTACTAATGTCAGAATAAACATAAAAATCATTTACCTTACAAAGGTACACATCTTATTCTTATTACTGACCATTTTGACTCATTCTAATCATTATAATAAAAATCATAAAATATTTTAACCATAAAAAGAGCCCCGGCAAACCATATTTCATAAATATTTGTAAAATCGCACTATCAAAAATACATATTTGCCAGGGACATCCTTAAATTAAACCAACAATGCTTATCTTAATATCTTTTTTCCATTAACTATATATATTCCGCGAGGTAACGACGACGAAGGTGTCACCTCTACCCCACTCAAAGTATACCATCTTTCTTTTTTCTGGTTTACTTCTGTCAATTCTATTCCTGAAGCACCTTTTCCTAGGGCAATACTCTCGCAATTATCAATTTCACAATTGCCTTGCTCATCCTCATCGTAACCACTGATGAAAGCAATGACATACATATTGTCAACGTTCCATCCTGATTCCACTTCAAAACTAAAAGTGTAGTCGAAGGTATTGTCATTTTTCCATTCTATAGGCTCACCCCAAGTAGCATTACTCAGACGCACCACATGATTATGATAAAACGGCAATGATGTTACGCCCTGCTGTGCCCTTGCCTCGATACCGTTTTCAATTACATATATCGTTATTCTGTCGGTGAAAGAACTATATGCACTTCTTCCGCCGCTTACATGTGCCGTCATCTTATTCTGGTCTTCACTATCTTTCTCTACATCAAGACTGAGAAACGAAGAAGCTCCGACCTGCAGGCGTCCGTCTATATAATGTTTCAGACTTTCTGGTGAATCAACGAACAATGTGGGAACACCTCCGCCATTGCTATTTTTCGAATAAGAATGTCGGTCGAACATCATCGCCGGAGTATAATATGAACTTGAATTAAATAGCCACAACAAGGCCTGATCATCTGCAGATGTAAGCCAATCGGTGTAGAATCCGGAATGATGCGTAGCCATTGCTGTACGCTCAGCATAGTTGCCCTCAGTCATAACCTGCTCAATATATTCTGCCATCTTCGGACAGTTTAAGCATTGTTCTGTTGTAAACTCCTCGATCATAACCTTACGTTGATAACTGAATATAGCCATAATATCATCGTTTGCTTTGTTCTCATCAGTCTTGCCGTCGCCAAGTTCTGCTATTGAAACTATAAGCGGATGAACCGTACCTACGTCAGATGCAGACGGTTTTATCATATAAGAAACCGTAACTTCTTCAGACGGAGCCACTACATCGGTAAATACGTTGGTAAAACATTCATCAAAATCCTGAATTGAAGTGTTCAGACTAAATCCGTTTATAGTCTGCATGGCATTGTTACGCACAGTAGCTTCAATAATAACAGAGCCGTCATTCTGCCAACGCGCAGATGCCGATTTCATCTTCAAGTCATACTGCGGCAGACTATTTCCTGAGACCACAGCCTCAACAGACAACGCTCCCTTGTCGCTCATGTCAGTCCAAATACCTTCATCACCCAACTTAATCCAAAACGCGCCATCAGCAACAGCATCAACATACGAAACAGTAGCAACAGGTGAACGTTGCTTATAAGAATAACCTACAAACAATGTTTCGCCTTCACTGATACGGTGAGGTGTATTAAATGTAGTCACATTCCATCCGCGCAGTATCTTGGGATTGCTTCTTGAAGTTATCGTGTCTGCACAAATTGGTTCTCCGTCAAGACTATTTTTTATCCAAATACAAAGAGAATCAAGATTTACACGTGATACAAGAGCCACACGTGCACCGGTAATATCACCGCCTACATAAGAACTCAGCTGCTCAGGCGTAAGCTGTATAGCGGCATGTCCCCATGCATTATCTGTATTAAATGAAATATCACTCATCGCCGACTCCTGTCCGTCACAATAGCCTATATTTATGCTGCCTTGAGCATTGGCTTCAGATAAAGAAGCCAATGCTAATAATGTCATAAAAAAAATCTTTTTCATACTGAAATATTCTATTTTCGTATTATCACTTTCTTTCCGTCAATTATATACACTCCATTTTGTGAAGGGTTGTCAACCTTAACTCCGCCAATGGTATAAACATCATCAGTATTGCATGCATCACCAGAAACGGCAGATATGCCTGTTGCCTGAATTGTCACAACATCCACTGCATTCGAAGCCCTGGTATATTCTCCATTCTCATTAAAGGCACGCACTGTGTATCTGTATTCCATGTCAGGTGTCAGGCCTGATACCTGAACTGAAGTTACGTTGCCTGCAAGCAAAGGTGAAAATCCTGCGACACCATTAATTGAAGCACCAACCAGGCTTACATTGACATCATCGACAACAATGTAGCCAGACGAACGTTTATAAACTATTCTTACCTTATCAACATTATTCAAGTCAAACTCTACGTTCGTACCTGTAGTGGCAAGTTCTGTTATTGAATCAGTGCGGACCCACTCGCCTCCTTTAAGTGTCTCGATAAATATAGAACCCGATGACTTGGCCGAGCAATACCAGAAGCTCAACTTGCTGATAACAGCATCTGCATATGCAACTGTAATAAAGTCACCATCAGAAGAAAGACGCAACGACGGTGAGTTCTGTCCATAACGTCCTTCAACCTCAGAAAGAACACTACTGCTTGTTTGCCACAATTCAGGCAGTCCGTCAATACCTTCAGTGAAATCATATCCTTCAAGAATGGATGCGCCTTCATATCTGATACTGTTTACAGTAAGTTCATAGCCTGCAGCGTCTTTTAACTGGCTCCATCTTGCCGTAAATCCTGTCTCACTTACGTTTTCAGCCCCAAGAGCCTCAACCTTGCGCTCAACAAAAGGAAGTGCAGGCGTTGTTACTATGATTACCGACGGAGTTGACACATTGGGTCCTGCTGTAGCCACAACCTCAACCGTATATTCAGTATCAGGCTGTAATCCAGATATCTCAACTTTTGTGTCGGCTATGCCGTTAAGACTTTGGCAAATCTGTTCTCCAGTCTTGACAACAACATCATAATATATTGCGTCACTAACTTCATCCCAACTTAATGTCATTGCTGTAGTTCTTAAATTATCTGCCTTGAGATTTTGTGGCTGTTCAGGTGTAAATCCGACCCCTTCTGCAACAAACATAATCATGCGGTCACGCTCGGTGATAGACTCTAACGATGGCTTAACCTCTACGTTGTCCCATGTTACAAACGAACAGTTTGTAACACAAGCCGTACCTGGGTAAGAATCACCTCCACGAGTCTTCTCTGTAAGAATTTTATCAGCCTCAACCAAATCTACACGCGGATGAGTATAGTCATTGTTCACAATATTCTGATGAAAAGCCAAAGAATCATAATCGACATGCCATACCAGCATACCATGCAAGGACAAATATGTATCCCAACCCTCCTGTTGCCTGTTTTCTATAAAGAAATTTTCATTCTCATTACCTGTTTTTACCATATAAACCTGATTTTCTTCTATTGGAGCAAGATGAAACGTCGAATCGGCGTTCATATCTATAACCTGCGGCTCAACCCATCCAAGTACATATCTTTCATATCCAGACAGACAAGGGGGAGTATTTGAGTCATTTGCATAAGACCCCTTATCCATCAAGTCAATATAACTCGACGTGAAGCTAAGCATATTATATGAAGTGTCATACATATCTGGCAAGCCAAGGACATGACCAAACTCATGTACGAACGTGCCTATTCCTGTAGGAACAAGAACAGGTGATTCGGGATTAAACCTTATCTCATTGCTGCATGCAAAACTTCCTATAAACTTTCCGTCGCACATCAACGTGTCGCGGGCTTGCATCAAGTTCCATGAACAAGGCCAAATAGTGTTTGCATCACCACTGTCCGCCTCACCATATCCGGCATAGAAGAAAAATATATTGTCTACTATTCCATCATTATCTGTGTCGTATTGGCTAAAATCAATCTGACTGTCCAAAAGTTTACACGCCTCCGAAAGAGCCTCAGCCGTACCTGTCTCTGAGATTCCATAATATGTATGAGGCATAGAGAGTCGCACAGGACCGTATACATCATACTGTATATCAAACCTGCCGCTAGAGTTTTCTTTGTAATATTGACGCACACTTCCGGTTCCGCCATTTTGCGTAAAATAGTCACCATTAAGCATATCCTCATAATACGACTTTGCATCAGACATTGAAGAAAACGGGATATCAGCAAACTCAATCAATATAACCGGCGAATGGCGAAAGCCTAACGTATTATAATTATTAACCTTTCCTAAGCCATTGCCGATTTTCTGTTCCGCCATCTGTTTCTTTACAAGGTGCATAGTGTTTTTCTGCATCTGCAATACATCCTGACTTTTTAGTCGTTTTACAGCCTCTATATGTTCATGGCCTCGTTTTTCCGGATTAAGCGCAACTATTCCGCTTGGCACGATACGACCATCTATCAAAGTGGCATACTCGTACGATTCAAGTTTTTTATTATATAACAGCGGTAATCCGTCTGTACTTACAACTAAATGTCCATGTTCATCACCTATCACATAATAACGAAGACTGTCGCCTCCCTGCTGCACGTGTATTCGCAAACGAGGATCTGCCGGAACGGCAAAAGATTTAAGCACCGGCACAAAACTAGCTAAAACTGATATTAATAAATTTATAAATATTTTTTTCATAACAATTCCATTAATAAAAAAGGAGGATACGTCAAATAATGTAATTACGCAAAAAAGTTTTCTTATAATAATCTGAGTTTAATCATTTTTGAATAAACACGAAGCCCGTCAGATTAATTCATATAAGTCAGCCACAATTTTCTCATCAACATTTACGGCATATCCTCCATATCGTTCATATAATTAAAAATTATCTTAATACAATTTTCACGCTCAACATTTTATGGCCGTAATAAACATTTATAATATATACGCCACGAGAAAGTGAACTTATATCATAAGTATGCTTATTTATTTTTCTAACATTTTGTCTGATGCCACTGACATTATAAACACCAATAAATTCACATGATTCATTAACAAACAATTTGTTTTCGGAAACCTTTATTGTACTGCCATCTTCTTTAAGAACACCAATGTCAGAACCAATTACTTCCTCTATTTTAAGATTACCTATCTTTACATAATATGGTTTCATAATTGACTTACAGCGGAAACCTATACGATAAGAATCAGACTCAACTATTTCGGGTATCGTAACTTCCATATTTGCCACATCTTCTCCTGTGATGCTAAGAGTCTTGATCACCTTATGCTCACTAGTATTTGTAGTTTTGCCGAGAGTTACATCGAGCAAGTCTTCATTACCATCTTTCGATAAGGCGTCAAATGTAATAAGATATGTCTTTCCTGCTTCAAGATTAATACGGGGTGATATCATCCAGTTATCAGCTGAATAATCATCAGAATCATAAATGACGGACGGACCATTCAATGCTCCGTCAGAATTATCACTCCATTCCCATGATGAGCCGTTGCCGTTAGCATCTATGACTGTCCAAACATCCATTGACTCATTGTCTTCAAACGGGAATTCGCAAGGAACATCTAGCGCAGGTCCTAAAACCACAGAGTTTGACAATGCCTCAGAACTGCAACCTTCCGCAGTCTTTGAAATAACTGCATAATAATATTTGCCAAGAGTCTCAACAGAAACTTCTGTATATTTTGTTTCTGTCAGATTTTCAGCAACCTTTATGCTATCGGGATAGCGAACAACATCATAAGTCAAATCAGCAGGATTTATGTACGATTCAAACTCTCCTATGACCGGAGCCGTCCATGTAAGAGTTGCACCATCACCGTTTTCTGTCAGCATAACATCTGAAGCCGCAGTAGGAACACCTTTACCAACATATACACTGTCTATAACTTCTTCGCTTTTACCTGCAGCATTTATTGCAATGACAGCATAACGATATAATCCATTAGAAGTAATTGTCTCGTCCGTCCATTTAATATGCTTTCCAGGAACACAATCTGTAAGTTCAGCAACCTTTTCCCCATTTCTCAAGACTTCTGCTGATGTTATTTCTGACAATTCACCGCCACCAATATTCAGCAGAGGATTGTCCCACTCAACAATTGCCTGCAACGCACCTTCTGCGGCAGAAGCGACAGTAAGATTTTCTATTTTAGCTGGAGTTCCACTCGGATCTACATAAATAGTCTCCTCTATTTTTAGGTTGCCCATCTTAATATAATAAGACTTTGTCTGTGACTTACAATGGAAACCTATATGATAAGACCCTGTTTCAGCCAAATCATGTATTACTACATCCATTGTAGTATAATCTGCGCCAGAAATATTAAGCGTTTTAACGATTTGTTGATCATTGACATCAACAGTCTTACCTATTGTTACATCAAGAACATCTTCATTACCTATCTTTGACTTAGCATCAAAGGTTATGCGGTAAGCCTTGCCTGCCTCAAGATTAATACTCGGTGAAATCATCCAGTCGTCTGCCATTTTATCGTCATAATAATACATTATTGACGGACCATTAATGTCACCGTAATATCCCTTGTTCCAAGTCCAAGACAGACCATTGCCGTTTGCGTCAACAATAGTCCATAAATCCATTGAATTCTTATCTTCAAACAAAAATTCACAAGGTATAGTCATCGCCGGACCTAATACAGCTGTGTTCGACAATACCTCTGCACTGCTACCTTCTGCAGTCTTGGCAATAACAGAATACTGATATGTTCCAAGGACCGCAATAGACGTTTCAATATATTGTGTTTTTGTGATATCTTTTGCTACTGTCGTCTCATCTGGATATCGCACGACATCATAAGTCAGTTCCGAAGGATTGATATAAGCATCATACTCACCTGATGTCGGAGCTGCCCATGTAAGTATACCTCCGTTGCCATTCTCAACAATCCGAACATCAGTAACAGGTTTTGGCACACCCTTTCCAACATAAGCACTTACTGACGTACTTTCACCTTCACCTTCGGAGTTTATTGCAACTACAGTATATTTATGCAGTCCGCTCTTGTCTACATTTTCGTCTATCCATGTTGAATGTTCACCTGGAACACAATTTACAAGTTCACCAACCTTCTCTCCATCTCTCAAAACTTCAACAGACGTTATTTCAGACAATTCGCCGCCTCCATATGTAACATCAGGATTATCCCACTCAACTGTCGCACTCAAAGCACCTCCTGTAGCAGGAGTTACAATAAGATTACTTACTTTGGATGGTGCAGCGGCAGGTGCGGCAGCATAATCAACCGTTATACCGTCAAGTATTTGGTCTGGCTCCAATGTATTAACTCTTGTAACAACAGCAGTCTTTGTGTCAATACTTATCAGTTCATTCCCCGCCGACGATGTTTCCATCCTATAATAAAGTTTGCCTGTGTTATCATCAAAAAACAAACAATTGTTACTTTTATAGAACAAGTTGTCAGGCATATAATCAATCTCACCTATTGTGGTACAGAGTCCTGTTATCATATTGACTGAAAATAATGTTCCATAATTGTCCAACACATACATGTCACCATCATAATTAATAGCCATTCCTTGAACATTTACATTCTCATCGTAAATATCATCTTTCAATCTACATATCGTATCTAACCTTCCGTTATCAAGGTTTACTAAAAGTAGATATGACTCATCTGAAACACTATACGCCTTTTGGTTCTGTTTGTCTAAAATGAAATTTTTCAAAGTGAAATACTCATCGTATGTTCTTACTACATGCTTCGTTGTGTCACTAAGAGTACAGTAACTCAAAGAATAAGGGTATTCAGACCAATTGAAGAAATAAAACTTGTCATCTTTCATTACTGCACCTGAAACTCTGGTAATTCCTAACACCTGACCTACAAGCTTAACATTAGTCATGGTCTCACCCATTTCAAAAGAATAAATACCACGGGTATTAAAGACTACACTTGAGCAATTGAAACCATATCCCTTATGGGTTTCCTGGCATTTTACTTTTCCTATATTGGTAAAAGCAAACAACAAAGCTATCAGAATTAAAGTTAACTGTCTTGTCATAATTCACACAAATTAAGAATAAATAAATAATTTGCTAATGGCAACGGACATGTCACCATTTTTTACATGATGACAAGCCCGTATGCCCGATAAGAGATTAAAAACGTTAAGGACATATCCTATACGTTTTTGAAAAACATTTACTTCACATACATTTTATATGTACCCTTATCTGTTTTTACAACATAAACACCAGGCACAACACTAATTGTTTCTTCTGTATCTGCATTTTGGATATTTGCCACCTGAATACCTGAAGCATTATAAACAGATATGCAAGAAGCTCCAACAACAATGATACAGCCATCGCAAGAAGAAACAGACAAGCCATTCTTCACGTCTTTAATGCCAAGTCCAAGTTCTGCATCAAATATTCCAGCCAAAGCCGACTCTCCAAGGTCATAAACGGCACTCACTCCAAATTTGCCGGTCTTATGCTTTGATGTATAGCTTGTCGCACTTACAAGACTGCTATTCTGAGCTACACCATCACGATAAACATTATAGCCCGTAAACACAGGAGTTTTGTCAATACTATACTCAAGATTATCGAGCATTATCGCAAACTGTGTAAGAATGTTTCTTATGGCTACATATTTTGCGTTCTCAGGCAACGTAAAGCTAAAATGCTGCCATGACTCGTCAGTTGTACCTATAGATATTTTTTCTAGTAGTGAGAATGAATCAATGTTTGTATCTGTAGACGAAGTAAGAATCTCAATTGTCGAATTTCCATAAACAGAAGCAGCCGTTGCATAAGCATCAAAACTAAGAGAACTTCCACCCTTAATTCTTGGAGAAATTAACCAGTCATCATTTACCATTCCGTCCTGTGATATGAAACCATTGTCCAATATACCATTTGACCCCCATGAAATTAGGCACTGATTGCCATCTTTTGCCAACCAATATTCTGAGGTTTCGTTTGCCTTGGCTGCGTTCCATATCATCCACGCCTGAGCTAAATGTGCATTAGGCCAATAATTTCCATACATCCGCAGCATTGATGTTGTTATCTGATGGTCAACATCTACTGTCGTCCAACCATTGAAGTCATTCAAAGAAAACGCTGGAAGATTTTCAAAGTCTTCAATAAAGCGAAGCCCTTCATGATTTGCCGGAGCATTCCATGTTAGGTTTACACCATCGTCCTTAACAAAGCCCTCAAAGTCTGTTGGTGCCGGTAAAGTTGCAATTAGGGGAGTAACATTCAGCTCGATACTCTTGTTGTTAAGTTCATTTATATCATCGTCTGCAATTACCTGTGCATAGCACTTGATTGTATCATTTCCGGCCGTAACAGGAACAGAAAATTCAAACTCACGCTCATCTCCACAAGCCAAAGGTTCCTCAGGCATTGCTTCGCCAATATATTTATTATTGGCATAAAACTCCAAAATATAATCGCTCACGCTGTTTGCTCCATGATTGGCTACAGTTACTTTCACAGTGGTATTTTTTCCGTTAACCGTCTCTGCCTTATCGTAAGAAATTGCATTGATTGCAAGATCAGTGCCAACAAGATCTACCACACTTATAGAATCAGCAAAAATTCTACTGGCAGAATTATCTAAACTTCCATACAATGACAAAATTACACGCTGATTCTTAACCTTGTCAAGAGAAAATACATGTTTAACCCAACCGGCATCATCGTTTACTGTCATATTATCAGTCAAAGGTTCAAAATCCCATCCGTTATTAGAAACGTCTATACGGAAGAAACTGTTTGGCGAGCAGCTGTGCTCATGATACAAATAAACAGCCATTGCCGGATGCTCATAACCTGTAAGGTCTATTATAGGGGTGGTAAGTCTGCTTGCTCCACCATTTCCGTCCATACTCATCAGCATGAGTTTCAACCCGTCATCAGCGACAGGACGTACCGCATAATCATACAAATCATTATCAAAATTCCAATAAACTCCATTGCTCTCTGAATCTGATATCCATGGACCTGTTGTAAGGGATGTACCGGCAAAAGGCTCACTGAATGGTAATCTGTAACCTTTACCAAGAAATATATCCTCACTGCTTGCATCGCTTTCTCCCTGAACGTTTTTGGCTGTTACTGCATAAGTAAAATAGCCTTGGCCTGTACCAACGTTTTCAATGCTTGTAAAGTTTGTCGTTTTTATTCCACTCTGCAACAATTCCCAACTAAGCATATCATCATTGTATTTAAACACATTATATGTAATTCCTTCAGGGTCAACATAACCGCCATTGGCACCTGTCACAGAAGGTTTCTGCCATGTTATCTCAACATCATTTTCATCTTGTCCCCATGTCATGCGCAAGCCTGTAACAGGGCATGGTATATCAGGACCAATAAAAGCAGATGTACTTACAGGCCATCCTTTTCCGCTTTCATTATAAGCAACAACCGTAAATGTATTTTTGCCGCTTAATGCATCAACTTCTACAGAAATCTGTGTACCTGGTTGAGGATTCTCGATGGTTGATATAATATTATCACCATTAAAAATCTTAATATTATTTATAGTTTTAAGATTTTCACCACAAATTGTTTGTACTGGAGCATTGAAACTCAATGTCGCTTTTAAAGCGCCTTTTTCTGCTTTACTTAATCTCACATCCGTAACGCTGTCGGGAGCATCAACTGATAGGGCCTGGTCTATTGAAAAATCGTCGATACATGCATATCCTCCGTCTGAGGCATTAAGAAAAGAATAATCTCTGAATACAAGATTATATAACCCTGTCTCATTGGGACGGAAATATGCATCTACGTCCTGCCAGTCATCTGGCGATCCATCATAAACATATAGTTCTTTCAAAAATGAGCTTTCAAGTGTGTCCGTAGCTAAGGACAGACTAAACCGAACCCTACTTGATTCAGTTTTACCAGATGGTTTCATTCTGAAATTACAAAGATAAACATACTTTGAATCAAGCTTGATTTTAGGTGTATATAGATAATAGTTATTAGAAAAAGAATTACCAGCCGGCATTGTTACGACATAGTTATAATAATAATTCCATGACCACGAACGTCCTTCACCATCACCATTCAAATTATGAATTATAAAAAAATCAAGGCATTCGTTATCAGAAAAATCATTATGATAAGGCAATGATACATAAGTTCCGTTGACAACATTATTTGTTACGGTTTTCGAACTAGCTTTACCATGAGAAACTGCCACTACCTCATAAGAATAAGTGTGCATTTCATCACCAAGTCCGGTGTCAGTGTAAGATGTTGTACTAATTCCGCTTGCAACCATTTTATTGTCATATGTACGAACTATGTTATATGTAATGTCGCTTGCATCAAATGTAGCACCCCACTGTTCATTTGCACCTTTAGTCGATGCTTCCCATGAAATTGTGGCGGTGTTGTCAGTTATAGTAAGCGTAGCCGTAGCTGGTGCCTCTGGTACATCATAGCCCACATAAGCCACTCTACTGACAGCATCACTCTTGCCAACTATTCCTAAAGAAGAATCAAAGCCTGAAGCAATAAGCTCAAGACTTATGGTGTGAAGCCCGTCGGGTAAGGTAATATTTGTATTAACCTTTTTACCTGGTGACACACCTACTGTTGAGGCGTCTCCAAGAGAATATTCTTTACCATCTACTCTGCATATGGCCTTGATTTTGCCATTACCAGTTAATTGTACTCCGTTTACAAGATGTTCGGGAGCAACGAAACTTATAGCAACATTCTCGCTTGTTCCGGCAACAACACTGAAATCTGCAGCCTGCTGTAGACGGTTTGCCTCTTCTGTTGCCGGATTGGTATACATATAGAGATAAGATGTCGACGTTGCATCAAGTTTTTCTGTGCGTACCACTCCATCTGCTATATCATCTATGTAAGCTCTATACATAACGGCCCCCTCTATCCAATCAAGATGACTTATAAGTATCGAGTTGGTTGCAGGCTCATATGCCATACCCTGCAAGCCATCTATCTGATTATAATCTGGCATCGAAGAACTACCGTAGCCTATTTTCATCTTGCCAACAATCTTAATATTGGCATTGGTCTTGTCTATTGTAATCAAACGGTTATAATTGTCGATGGCATAAATAACCCCATTCGCGATTGTCATTCCCTGAATTGATTGCTGCCTTGTTGCATCTCGAAGTATCCACTGACACAAGTCTCCAATGCGCGTGAGCTTGAATGTCTCAGGATTTAATACATTAAGATAATAATAATCACCAGAATTCTGATCATCCATGCCAAGTGTCGTTTCCATCGTAACAGAATATATCATACCTGTTGATGAATCGTAAGCCGATATATAAGGAACTTCGCCCTGCCCTGCTATTTTTATTCTTACAGAATCGTCAACTTCCCAATCTGAAGTGTTAAAAGTAACGCAATCCATCTTGTCATATTGCCTTGTTGTAGAATTATAAATGGGCTTTAACGAACAATACTTTCCACTATAATAATAAGAATATTCTGTCAAGCTACTACTTACAGCTAATGTTTCACTCAAAAAAGGATTAACACTGAAAAGATCTATACCGGGCAAACTCGTGTTAAAACCAACAAATTTATATTTCGCAGAACTATCTGAAGCCTTAAGAGAAACTGAATTGACATTGGCTTCAGCCATGGCTGCTTTCATTGCCATCTCCTGAGCATATACATAAGGAAAGAACAAAGCTCTTTGCTGTTTTGTCATCTCCGAATAGCACGAAGCCATGGAGAGACTTCCATGCTTATCTGCCCCATCATATCTGGCTTGTTTAAGACGTTCTGCCGATGTCGGCATTTTTGTTTTTTGCATCTGAGTGACAACATCCACCTGCGACGATGGACGCATCACACGCTGAGCGCTAACACTTGCCATATTTGCGGCAAGCAAAAAAGCTACAAGCATTTTGATGTTTCTTTTCATAATAATATAAATTTAATGTGTTAAAAATGGCTATTTAGTCCTGCCTACTGCAAATTTATATTAAAATAAAATTTGTGAATTGTGCTTTTATGAAAACAAAACCGACAAAACATGAAAAATAACATCATCTTCAAGCATAAAAGAATTGTAAAAACAAGAAAATCATTTTTTCTTGAATTTTAATAGTCAAAACATGTATTCTCATGGGTGTTTTTGGAAAATTCATTAAATTTGCAATTAAAAAATCACACAAATAGTAATGTTATACACCAACTGTCACATAAAATACATAGCAATAATAATAACGGTAATGACATTCATAACCGCCATGTCGGCTGAACGTAACAGCACAAAAATAGACAATATAGTCAAAGAAGCCAAAACAGCCGTCAAAGCCAACGACTATAACCAAGCTATAGACTGTTATACAAAACTCGGTAACATTTATACAACTAACCCCAGCAATCATGAAAAAATAGCCGAACTGATGATGCAGGGTGGCAATGTATGCTATGATGCATACAGATATATCGAGGCTCTCGACTTTTATACCATCACACTGACTGCCGCACGCAAGGCTGGCAACAAAAAGCTGTATGGTAAATGCCTCATGTATATTGGCGACATTTACGGAGTGTTTGAAGACTATGAAAGAGCTGAGTCATATTTCAAAAAAAGTTTGGCAATGGGGCAAAAAATTAAAGATTATGATATTATAAGCAAATCAATTGTAAGTATTGTAATTGCAACTTCCTGCCAAGGCAATACCGATGAAGCAAAAAAATATTTTATACAACAGACAAAATTTCCTATCAGTGACAGTAACACCAACAAATGTTATTTAACATATAACCAAGCTATGATTGCATACTCAGAGAAAGACTGGTCGGCTGCATTGTTCTATTTCAACAAAACACTAGAATTCGTACAGCTATACGAAATGGGTAAAGATTTTGAGTTTACCATAAGAAACGACATAGGAAGATGTTATATGAAAAGCGGAAACACTGACAAGGCCATAAAAGAATTTGAAACATACCTAAAAGATGCCGACAGTCTGGGACGAACAGACTTTATAATTAATGCCAACCTGCAACTTTATGAAATATATAAGAAAAGGGGCGACAAAGAAAAAGCTAAAGAATATTTTACTAAATACAACATGATACTAGACTCGCTCTACAATCACAACAAGATGAAAAAAGCCACGAACTCGCTACTGGAATATGAAGAGTTAACCAACACTGAGACAATAACAGACCTGAACAACAAATTAAACACACAACTGATTATAATAATAGTCATCATACTGGTCATGACCGTGCTGACAACTATGGTTGTGATAATTGTAAGACAGAAAAGGAGTCTGGAAAACTCGTACAAGCTGCTGATTAATAAAGAAAACGTACTCAACAAGCAGACTAAAGAAAGTACACAGCTAAGAAACAAATACCTGAAAATAATGAAATATCTGATAAACGCTCAAAACGACGGTGCTAACATCATGCTGGAAAATCCATCTGACGATGGCATGATGAATGACAGTGATGTTGACCTAGAGGCAAAAAGGGAATCTGTATACAACACAAGACAGGAGGGACAAATAATAAGACAAGACCAAAAAGAAGAACTGATAAACAAGATATTGGCTGTGATGGAAAACAAAGAATTTGTATTTAATCCAAATTTCAGTCTTACGGTCTTATCAAGAGAAGTTGGTTCTAACATTAAATATGTTTCATTTGTAATAAATGACACGTACAACACAAACTTCAAGACATTTCTAAATGGATACAGACTGCGCGAGGCATGCCGGTTGCTTAAGGAAACCGACCACCAGATTCAATGGATTGCAGCCAAGGTGGGATACAATTCGCCTAACAGCTTTATTAAGATATTCAAAAAGGCTCTCGGAATGACACCTGCAGTTTATAAAAAACTTGCAAAATAAATGTAAAGAAATAAGATTTTAACGCTCTAAGACTAGCCATTGTAATAATGGTTTAACTATTTCAGCAAACGACATAAAAGGCACCTGTCTGAACCAAGCGCCTGATTTACAAATAATTACATGGCTCCAGAGCAGAAAATCTATTGTTAAAAACATTATTTAGCAATTTACGTTCCAAAAGTGGTCCATTTATGATGAAAAACATAGCAATTTGACATCAATAACCTGTGATTTTGCAAGCTGTTTAAAAGCAATGAGCGTGAAATAGTCTTAATCAATATAGATATTCAGTCCCATTTTCAACATCTGTCATATTTAAAAATTCTAGATTGAGAAAATATTTTATCCAAAGTTTTTACTATTTACCAATTTGAAGAGCGTAAAAAATTACGAAATATAGACTTACTCTCAGTCATATATTAATCATAAAATCACGTACCTTCATGCCAACACATAATACAGCACAGACTACAACGGCACAAAGATTGACGCGAATATTTGACTTTCAAAGAAAAATATGTATTTTTGCATTGGTTAAAAAATTACACTTTGAATTATGGACGTAAAAATAGAAGAGTCGTGGAAACAGCATATTGGAGGTGAGTTTGAAAAACCTTACTTTGCCAATCTTATCAACTTTGTACACGACGAATACCGCAACCATACGTGCTATCCGCCGGGACGACTTATCTTCAATGCCTTTAACCTGTGCCCGTTCGACAAGGTTAAGGTGGTGATACTCGGACAAGACCCATACCATGAGCCGCGACAGGCTGAGGGACTGTGCTTCTCGGTGAGCGACGGCGTGGTGTTTCCGCCATCGCTTATCAACATATTCAAAGAGATTGAAAACGACCTCGGCACACCGATGCCGCAAAGCGGAAGTCTGGTGCGCTGGGCACAACAGGGCGTGCTGCTGCTCAACGCCACGCTGACCGTACGCGAACATGCAGCCGGAAGTCATCAGCACCACGGCTGGGAGGAGTTCACAGACGCTACAATCAGCGCACTGAGCAGAGACCGCGACCACCTGGTGTTTATTCTTTGGGGCGGCTATGCACGCAGCAAGGCTAAGCTCATTGACGGCTCGCGCCACCTCATACTGCAATCGGTTCACCCGTCACCGCTGTCGGCCAACCGCGGCGGATGGTTCGGCAATCATCACTTCAGCCTTACAAACCAATACTTGCAGCAGCACGGCATGGAGCCGATTAAATGGTAACAAGAATACATTACATATAGACAACGAATATGGATTTACCGATAATACAGGTGGGCGACGTGCTTGTGTCGCCCGACATTATAACAGAGCAGTTCTGCTGCGACCTCGATGCCTGCAAGGGCGAATGTTGCATTGAAGGCGACGCCGGAGCGCCTGTAACAATGGACGAGATTGGCGGCATTGAGGATTCGCTAGACACCGTGTGGACCGACCTCTCTGCCAACGCACAGGCCGTGATAGACCAGCAGGGAGTAGCCGACATCGACCCGGAAGGCGAACTCGTAACTAGCATTGTCAACGGCAAGGACTGCGTGTTTACGTGCTACGAAAACGGCTGCTGCCTATGCGCCCTCGAAAAGGCTCACCGCGCCGGCAAGACAGAGTTCTGCAAGCCCATAAGCTGCGCTCTCTACCCTATCCGCGAAAAGAAGCTTTCCAACGGCCTGACCGGTCTCAACTATCACCGCTGGAGCATCTGCGAGGCTGCACGCGCCAAGGGCAAGGAACTGGGACTACCCGTGTATAAATTTCTGAAAGAGCCGCTTATCCGCCGTTTCGGCAAAGAATGGTATGCCGAATTAGAGACAACCGTCGCCGAGCTACACAAGGCAGGAATGATTTAACCCAAATCGGCCATTAGACCGCACATAGTTTTTCAATATTGTACATTCATGCTTTCAGTAGTCTTTTGGAGTTATTGGTGTCTTCTTGTCGCTTTTTCTTGACATAGCCCGCTATGCCTGCTAAAAACATAACAAAAGTCCGCTCAATATAAAGCAAAAACACAAACTGAATCATAATAAGCGATTTGGGTTAAACAGTGATATAAAAGACATAAACGTCCGTGTTTCTGATGTAAGAAACACGGACGTTTTCGTATATTCAACAATTCCAAACTACCCTCTAATGCGATTTGGAACAAACCATTTCATGACTTGCGGTAGGACATGGGCGACATGCCTACATGCTCCTTAAAATATTTGCCCATAAACGACTGGTTTGGGAAACACATGTCACGGGCTATCTCCTTTATGCTCTTCGTGGTGTTCTTCAGCTGCACGCGAAGCTCCATAACGACATAATTGTCAATCCAGTCGTTAGGCGTGCGCTTGCTTACCTGTTTGACCGTTTCAGAAAGATATTTGGCAGTGATGCACATCTGACGGGCATACCATCCTACCCGCCGCTCTGTTCTGTAGTTCTGCTCTACAAGACGTATAAAACCGGTAAATATGGCCTCGGCACGTGTCTGCTTTCTGTCATTGCTCATCTGTATGCGGTAGATAGAATTACTAAGGTCATAAACCATGGCGGATATGAGCATTCTGACTACATCTTTTCTAAAATGCCGGCTTATGTCGTCAACCTTATTTTTAATCACTCTGAAATAGTTTAGCGCATCCTCTATTTCATCGGGCTGAAGCATGAATATAGGGTTGCTCCGGGCAAACAGAAACAACAACGAAAGATCATGTACGCCCTTTACTATTTCATGAAAGAAATCGTAAGACATCATTATACCGATGCCGCGCACGTCGCTGCTGTGCTGATAATTATCTATTACCTGCCCTTCATGTATTATCAAGGCCTCACCGGTATGCACAGTCCGCTCAACCGTATCAGCATTGTAGCTAAAGCTGCCTTGCAGACAAAGCCCGATGATAAGTCCAAGATTTCGGCTTGGTTTACCGGGAACCGGTAAATTGGCAAAATCATCAAACAAGATGATATCATCATCAATGCGACTAAGATTTAAATCTTTCGTAACAGAAAACGTAGAAACAGACACCAATTCATTTTGTTCCATATTTCCAAAATTTTGTCTTGCAAAGATAACAAAATATCAGGCATCATCAAATGAAAATCAAAAAATTATACATGTATTACACACGTTTAGTCACGGCCAGCTGACTAACCTCATAAACACAACAGCAGCCGACTACTGAGACACATAAAAAAAGAGTCCCGCAAAAACCCTTTTTAAGAGTTATTGCGGAACTCAAATTTAGATGATATTGCTATATATTTTCAAAAAAGACTAAATCTACATAGCTTTTAAAATGCAGCTTTTCTACATTTTATCTCTTCACCTTCAGAGGCTTGTTGCTGAAGAGCTTTGTATTGATGCTCTTGTCATAACTCGGCTTGAACACCTTTCTTGCTCTAAGAACTGCCGGATATTGTTTCAGGCTCTTACGAGAACTGATCTTGAATGGAACATTGTTCTGTGCAGGAGTGAACAATTCTGTTGCACCTCCCATCCATCCATGCTCGCCGTTGTAAACTACGTAATACATCATACCGAATGCGAAGAGGCCATCCTGAGTATAGCAGCTGAACGGACCATTATTGGGGAAGATGGTGTTAGCGTTAGTAACAAAGACGTTGCCATATTGAGTCTGTGAGTCAACACCTGTATCGATGTCGTCGAACGAGATTATGCCTGTGTCGTCGATAGTAAACTCAAGGCTTCCGTTCTCAGTCAGCCAAGGCTCAATCTTGTAGTGGCTCTGGTCGTTGCCGTCAACATAGAGAGTTGTTGAGTATTTTGCACTACCAAACGGATTACCAACCATGTTCTGGTTTTCATCAGTGATAAAGTTAGGATAGTAGTTCTGGTCATAAGTTCCAGATGTTACAGACTGCCAGTTAGCAGAACCTGATCCACCAATATTAAATGTGAATGATGTAGAAGAACTGCCGCGCTGCTTGCCTTCAGCGTCAAATGTAACGATAACCATTACATATTTTCCGCTCTCGGTGATAGGAACTCTTACGTCAGAGTTCTCTGTGATACCAGTTGCCTCAACAGAACCATCAGCTATACCGTCGATGATAGCCTGAATGTCGTCGCCTTCCATTGCAACAATGTACTTGGCATTAGCAACATCCTCGCCGAGAGTTATCTTACCTTCAGCATAGTTGTTGCCTGCAACATCAGTGAAGCGGCCGTTGTATGTAAACGATGAAGAATAGTCTGTGAACTCGCTTCCAGGAAGTGCCATTGACCAACCTGCAGTGCTAATATAGCCCATAGGAGTGAGAGTATCGTCAAAGTTGACATAGAGGCATGTTGAAGGCATTGTTATCATACCGTCCTTGAAAGTTCCGAACAGCTCAGGATTGCTTGCCTTAAGGCCATCGAGTGTGCTGCCTTTACGAAGCTGGTCGTCAACAACGCTGAACAAGTGCATAACGCCATATCCCATTGAAGCCATACCGTCATCAGTTCCGGGATAGAAATCGCCTGTGACATATGCATAATTAGGATCAGTAGCGTCGATTACAATGCTTGTATTCTCCTTGCCGGCCCATCCCATCATGCCAGTTGCAACGTATGTATTATAGAATGTAGTGCCAGGACCATAAGGACTAACAATGCGGTATATACCGGGTTTAAGGATGTTTTCCTGAATTTCCACATTATATGTCAATGCGTCTGCTCCGTAGAAGTTAGCATAAATAACATCGTGATAAAGTCCAGAGCCCAGGCTCTTCCACTCAGACAGTCCGATAGAGAATGCGTAAGAAGAATTACCGTAAGGTGTTGTATAGTCTGCATCTGCAATAGAAACAGTAACATCGTCAAAGTGACCCATCTGCATTGTCTGAGGATTGTAAGTTATGGTCAGATACGCAACAGAGTCGCCGTCAGCAAAAGTTACTGATGAAGGCACGCTGACTGCACAATTTTCAGATGTCGTTACGTTCAGGTTCACGGTAAGCTCACCTGTACGCTGGATACGGTTTACCGGAATTTTCACCTCACTGGCATTCGGGTCGAGGTTGACGGTTGAAGAAAGGGCATTGCTAAAATACACCTGCTCTCCTTCAATCGTTGCTCCTATGTACTCATACTCATCGGTACAAGAGCCCAACACGAGAGCTAATGCCGAAAAGAGTAGCAGCATGGAATGTTTGAATATCTTGTTCATGATATTTTCTTTTTTATTATTACTTATTTATTAAATTATTTTTTATAGGCCTGATCAGCGAGCGTCGGATTATTGAATCCGGCCACAGCAGCGTTGTTCATTTCCTCAAGCTGGCTCAGCTGCCAGTTCATCCAAGAAGGACGTGTGGTTGTGTTCCACAGATAAGGAGCTGTATGGTTAGATCCTGCATAATCCATTGTAACAGTCTTGTTCAGACGCTTAATATCAAAGAAGAACTGTCCTTCGCCCCAAAGCTCAACAGATTTCTGGAATACGATTTCGTCAATGACGTCAGCAGTAAGGCATGTATAGTTCGGGTTGCGGTAACGCTTCATGAACGCCTCGAGCAACTCCTTGCCCTGTGACAAGTTCTGATGAGCAGCAGCCTCAGCCTCGATGAAATACATTTCTTCGATACGCATAAAAGGCACACCAGTTACATTACCTACAGTATAGTCGTTAAGGTTGCCGCCGCCCGGACGGAACTTCAGAGATGCGTATCCGGGAAGCTGTTCTCCCACTTCAGAGCTGATGTATGAGTTCTTACCTTCGAGCGAAGTTCCGGCAGGAGCTTTCCACAGAAGCTTGCGCCAGTCGCCGTCGCTTATACGGTTATACATATTGGCGTCAATCTGAATGTAGCTTCCGATCTGTGTTCCTGTATATCCGTAGCTAATCTCATTGCACATGTTGGCAGTCCAGCAGTAAAGGTTGTTTACATATCCTGTGTAATACTGAATGCCCCACATCCACTGGTTGATGTCATTAAATCCGGATGTAGTGTTAAGGGCCTGTGACTCGGTCATAGGAGTAGATGTAGAATTATCGATAGCCAGACGTGCATACTTCTGTGCGTTAGGATAATCCTCGAGCCACATATAGCAGCGTGCCATCAGACCATAGACGCAGTCAAGATGAGGCATGGTTTTGCTGTTATCGTTAAGATAGCCTATCATGCTTGCAGCCTTGGTGAGGTCGCCGAGGATAAACTCTTTCATATCCTCTTTCTTTGCACGCGGGTTGTTCTGCCACTCATCCTCTGTCATGCCTTCCTTTACGATAGGCACTGTGAGTCCGGTAATGTCTTTTCCCTCCGGGCTCAATCCCTGAGTAATGTCGTTCGGCAGCCACTCATATTCGCGTGCCATATCGAGATAAAGCATAGCACGGTAAGCCAGGGCTGCAGCGTAATAGCCCTTGTTCGCGTTGTTTGCCGTAGTGTCTATCTTGGCAATGGCATTGGTTGCCGCACCAGCATACTGTGTCTGGTAATACCACAAGAACTGGTTTACGAAATACTCGCGCGAAAGGTAAGTATCAGCGAGCCAGTTTTGGAATATACATCCGTTAGATTTGTCTCCATATGCAACTTCACCCGACTGTATGTCACGGATAATCATCAGTGCAGGATAACCGAAGCTTGCGGGGAAACTTGAACTCCATATATTGGTGGCATAAGAGTTAAGACCGCTCACCAATGAAGCCACCGCCGTTTCATTACCCGTAACCTGACTGTCAGTAGCTCCGCTTGTAGGCTCTACATCATCAATACAGCTTGTGAATGACATTGAGGTCATCAGGGTAAATGCTGCGCCGAGGCATATTGTCATTATTCTTTTCATAATGTTCGTTTTGTTTAGAATGTTTTTAGAATGTTACAGTAATACCACCAGAAATGGTGCGCATAGCTGAATAATAAGCAGAAGATGCTCCGCCGGTAATGCTCTGGCGCGGGTCAAGTCCCTGACGCTTAGACCACAGCCACAAGTTGGTAGCTGTAAGGTAAACGCGGAGTTTGCCGATACCCACCTTACTCATGAGCTTGTCTGAGAATGTATATCCGAAGTTAAGATTCTGCAGGCTCAGGTAAGAAGCGCTTGTAAGGAAGCGGTCAGAAGTGGTGGTAGCACTTGTATCGTCGATAACCAGCTTCGGTATGTTTGTATTAGGATTCTCTTCTGTCCAAGAATTGAGCAAGTCAGCATGGATGGCATGGCCACGGCCGGTACTTGTGATACCCATCATGCCAGCATAGTCTGAATCGTAAATCTGTCCGCCGAGCTGATAGCTGAAATCAACAGCGAGGTCGAATCCTTTGTAAGAGAAGCGTGTGCCGAAACCACCGTATGCCCAAGGAAGAGCAGTGCCGCAGAGATAATACGTAGCCTCACCCGGAGTAGTTGTAGTTGTCACTTTGCCATCCTCATCAGTTTTATAGAACATTGACTGACCATTTTCGTTCACGCCGGCGTATTTAGGCATATAGAAAGTATAGAGAGACTCGCCTTCGCCATAATAATACATGCCGCTTGAATAACCGTCAGAACCCTCAACCGTCATAGTCTTGTTCTTGTCAGCAATAGAAGTAATCTTGTTCTTGTATGCTGTGAAGTTAAGGTTGATGCCCCACTCGAAATCCTTTGTGCGGATAGGAGTACCGTCTAACTCAACTTCAACACCCATGTTCTGCATGTTACCGATATTGTCATAATATCCGCTCCAGCCTGAAGAAGCAGGAAGTGCAAAGAATGCGAGCATGTCGCTTGTACGGCGGTAGAAGTATTCTATGCTACCTGACAGACGTCCGCGGAAGAATGAGAACTCGAAACCGGTGTTAAGGTTACCGTTCTTCTCCCATGTGATAGTTTCGTTACCCTTTGTTGAAGCAGGTGTTACGCCAGAGCCGTTGCCAGAAGGAACGATGCTGTATGTATCTGTATAGAGGTAGTCGCTGATGTTGTCGTTACCCTGCTCACCATAAGAAGCCTTGAACTTCAACTCGTCAACCCAAGGAGCGTTGAACCATTTTTCCTTGCTGATGATCCATGCGCCGCCGAATGACCAGAAGTTACCCCAGCGGTGATCCGGGTGGAAGCGTGAAGAAGCATCACGACGATATGATAATGATCCGAAGTACTTGTTGTCGTAGTTGTACTGTGCACGGCCGAACCAGCCCTCAACATTATAGTCAGTTGTATAAGAGTTCATCGAACCTGTGTTGACAGCTCCTGCAAGTTCATCGTTAAATACAGAGAACACATTGTTTTTAGAAGCAGACAGCAGATAATAGCGTGTGCGGTAGTACTCATGACCGAGCATGATCTCAACATCGTGCTTGTCGAACAGGTGATGCCAGTTGAGCAGCTGCTGATAGTTGTATGACCATGTACGTACGTGCGACTTCTCTATTGAACCGTTGTTGGCAGCGAACTGACCATAATACGGGTTGTAAGTAGTAGTGAATCTTGTTTCATCGAGCATTACAGTGTTAGCCGAAGTAAACTTGAAGTCTTTCAGGAAGCGGATTTCAGCTGTACCTGTAGCGTCGAGGCTGTTGCCTTCGTTCTCATTCTTGTTAAACTGATTGGCAAATATAGGATTTGAGCCAGTCATTGTCGGACGTGTGAGACCTATTATAGAGCCGTCACCCCAGTCATACTGTGCAAGACCTGTTTTTGAATCCTGGAGGATGTTGCCGGCAGCGTCGCGGATATACAGCGGATAGATAGGAGCCATGTTCTTAACCATGAAGATGTTTCCTACTGTTGTGCCACCATCGTCAGAAAGTGAATTTGCGTTATAGTGAGCATAGTTGAAGTTACCTGACAATTTCAACCATGGTCTGAGCTGATAGTCAGCCTTCAGACGGCCTGTGAAGCGCTCGTAGTCTGAACCGATACTGATACCCTCATTCTTCAAGTAGCCTGCTGAGCCGTAGAAAGAACCTTTATCGTTGCTTCCGGTTGCAGTGATGTTGTATTCCTGACGCAGACCAGTCTGGTAAGCGGCATCGCGCCATGAATCAGGATAAAGCATATAATCGTTGCCGTTATAGTTGACTATGCGGCCGAGTGTTGCGTTAGGGTTAAGTTTTCCGTTAGGGCCGATCAAATCCTGTCCTTCAGGAACTGTATATACATTATAGCCGAGGTCGTAACCGCCTGAGAACATGTTGTTCAATGCCCACTTGTGAGCTGTCATGGCGTCATCGCCAAGACCTGTGCGGTAGTTTTTCAATGACTGATAATATGCCTCATAATATGCAGCCGGGCTCTCTACTGTGTTGTAGAACTCCACGCCACGTGTATTGGCACCCCACTTAGCGTCAACAGTGATTGCAGATGTGCCTTCGCGTCCGTTCTTTGTAGTGATGATGACAACACCGTTGGCACCACGCGCACCATAAAGGGCTGCTGAAGCTGCGTCCTTCAACACTGTCATTGAAGCGATATCGTTCTGGTTAAGATTATTTATGTCACCGTTGTAAGGAGCGCCGTCGACAATAACCAGCGGGTTGTTACCGGCGTTGATAGAGCTTATACCGCGGATACGGATGCTGAAACTCTCCTGGCCGGGAGCACCTGTTGCAGAGTTGATCTGCACACCTGATACCTTACCGGTAAGTGCAGACATCGCATTAGAACTTGAGTTCTTGGCAATGTCGTCTGACTTAACGACGGCTGCAGAACCCGTGAAGGCTGATTTCTTTGCAGTACCGTAAGCCACAACCATCACCTCGTCAAGGTTGGTCTCGTCCGGAGCCAGAACAACGCGTACGCTGTTGCCCTTTACCGTTACGTCTTGGTCAACCATGCCGACATAAGTCACTTTCAGCTTGTTGTGCCCTGAAGGCATGCTGAGCGAGAACTTACCGTCAGCGTCTGTCACGGCACCTACATTGGCACCCACAACGCGGATGGTTGCACCGATAATCGGCTGACCGTCCTCCTGAGACACCACGGTTCCCGTAACCGCTTTTTGCGCCAGTGCCATTCCTATTGACAGGAATAGGCAGGCCAAAATCATTGTTAGTCTTTTTTCCATAAATACTCTCTCTAATTAAATAAATAAGTTACACATTTATATTCTGCCCCGATTGCATCCTTTCTGTAGGGATGCTGCTTGTTCTGCCGAAAAACTCTATGGATTGCGTGTCAAAACTCGGCCACTTTTGCATAAAAAGTGGCCGAGTTACGGGTCGTAAAGCGGCCACTAACAGTCTGAAAGTAAATGCTTGTGCTTTACTTATGAAATCGTTACTTCATAGGGCGCTGATTTCTGATGTGAAATATTTTTCGGCTTAAAAGTTACGGTTTTTGGCGACTTTCAGCATTCGCATGTAATTAAGTCCGGACTGATACGTCCGAGCTTACATGCTTACCCCCCAATCTGTCATTATACCGCATATGGCTTTATCTGTTTTGTGCATTCATGATTCAGCCTGCATTTTAGTTTTATATTGAGCGTATTTTCGTTTGATTTTTGCAGGAATGGCAGGCTGTGCAGAGAAAAATCTGGCGAAGATATTATGATGGAAAACTAAAATGCAGGCTGAAGGCATGAATCACAATACAGATAAAATATATATGGCCTAATGCGATTTTGACTTTACATTTATGGCATATAAGCAAGTACGGAAACGGCTGTGGTGATGATATTTTTTCATGTTGGTCGCTCTTTTGTTGGCTCATGTCAAAATGACAGCAAACAATAAAGAGTAAGCTGTCTTATCTTGAACATATAAATAATTATATGCTAAAACTGGTGTAATAAGGTTACATGTTGACATTTTATTTGTTTTTAACTGCTTTTTTTCAAAAAAATATTATTTGTGTGTGAAAATTTAAGGCTTCAGACAAAATATACAATTTTACATTGTCGTATTTGTTAAAATAAATTTATCTTAATGCATTGATAACGACTGATATTGTGTGAATTAGATAACTGATAATGTTGTTGCGTTGCCATTTAGACACATGTGCCAACCGTCTACATACGCTAATTTTGTATATTTATGCAAAATGAGATTTAACAGAAGCTTTTCACCTTATTATATAATATAATCGCCGTATTTGGCCAAAAGTTATTTTTCTGCAAGATTGTGTTTACGGCTTGTTTACATCGATTGCCGATGTTATATCACTGATAGTCAGGCGGTTATGCTGTTTGTGTGGCTTGTGCGGTGACCTGTATGTACGGTTTTTAATAAATATACAGTATTTTCATTATATTTAAAGTGTAAAAAGTTAACTTAAAACTTCTGCAAAAATACATATTGTAAGTTTAAAATCGATATTGCAGACATTAAGATTTAAATTTCTTTATACACTAAGTAAGGTGTAAAAGTCTGTTGATGTGTGGCGTCTAAACGACAAAAAGTGGTGGATATACACTTTTTATACAAATCAAAATGAAAGTAAAATAACACTCAAAGTTTCACTTTAAATGAATTTTCATGTGAATCTGTCAGATTTATGTTAAAAACCCGCTGTAAACACACTTTTTTTTCTTTCATTTTTTGGACTTTATGAAAATATCCTTATTTTTGCATATTGTAACAAAAGTATAATTTATTTATTTAATTAGAGAGAGTATTTATGGAAAAAAGACTAACAATGATTTTGGCCTGCCTATTCCTGTCAATAGGAATGGCACTGGCGCAAAAAGCGGTTACGGGAACCGTGGTGTCTCAGGAGGACGGTCAGCCGATTATCGGTGCAACCATCCGCGTTGTGGGTGCCAATGTAGGTGCCGTGACAGACGCTGACGGTAAGTTCTCGCTCAGCATGCCTTCAGGGCACAACAAGCTGAAAGTGACTTATGTCGGCATGGTTGACCAAGACGTAACGGTAAAGGGCAACAGCGTACGCGTTGTTCTGGCTCCGGACGAGACCAACCTTGACGAGGTGATGGTTGTGGCTTACGGTACTGCAAAGAAATCAGCCTTCACGGGTTCTGCAGCCGTCGTTAAGTCAGAAGACATTACCAAGAGTTCAGTTGCCAACCCGGTTGACGCTCTTACCGGTAAGGTATCAGGTGTGCAGATTAATACTGCAACAGGACAACCCGGTCAGGAGAGCATCAGTATCCGTATCCGCGGTGTCAGCTCCATTAATGCCGGCAACGATCCGTTGATTATTCTCGACGGCGCTCCTTACGACGGCGACCTTAATTCTATAAGCAATCAGGATATTGCCTCAATGACAGTGTTGAAGGATGCAGCTTCAGCAGCTCTTTATGGTGCACGTGGTGCCAACGGTGTTGTCATCATCACTACAAAGAGCGGCCGCGAAGGCACTTCTTCTATAACCGTTGACGCTAAGTGGGGTTCTAACTCAAAGGCTCTTCCTGAATACAATTATGTAAATAATCCTGCCAAATACTACGAGTTGTGGTATACAGCACTGAACAACTATGCACAGAACAAGCTCGGATATAATGCTAACCAGGCTTACCTTTGGGCTAACCAAAACCTTACTGCAAACAATGCATACGGTCTGGGATATAACGTTTATACAGTGCCAGAGGGACAGACTCTGATCGGTATGAACGGCAGACTCAATCCTAACGCTACACTTGGCCGTGTAATCAGCTACAACGGCAATCAGTATACATTGCTGCCTGACGACTGGCGTGACGCTTCTTATCAGAATGGTCTGCGTCAGGAGTACACATTGACAGCAACAGGAAGCAACGCCAAAGGTTCTTTCTATGGTTCTGCCAACTATCTGAACAATGAGGGTATCACAATGAACTCTGACTATGAGCGTTTCACTGGCCGTCTGAAGGCTGACTATCAGTTGAGAGACTGGTTCAAGCTCTCTGGTAACATGAGCTATACTCATTCTAACTCTAACTACCTCGGCAACGATGGTTCAAGCTCTGACTCCGGAAACATCTTCGCCGTTAACAACGTAGCTCCTATCTATCCTATCTATGTACGCGACGGAAATGGTAACATCATTATCAACAAGGCTACAGGCCTTCCTACTTACGACTATGGTGACGGTGATGTTATCGGTATTACACGTCCTGTTTATACACAGGCTAACCCGTTCAGCGATATCCAGCTTAACACCGACAATATCGAAGGTAATGCCCTCAACGCAGTCGGAGCTGCTGAGATCCGTTTCCTGAAAGACTTCAAGTTCACATCAACAAACAGTGTAATGCTTGATGAGGCTCGTCAGACAAACACATCTCAGAACCTGTTCGGTCAGACTGCTGCTATGGGTGGCAGCATTGCAAAATATCACACACGTACATGGGCTTACAACTACCAGCAGTTGCTCAACTGGCACCGCCTGTTCGGCAAGCACGATGTAGAGGTTATGCTCGGTCATGAGTATTACCGCACACGTGGCTATGTGCTCGTAGCTTCAAGAACAAACATCTTCTCTTTGACAAATACAGAACTTTCCGGTGCTATCACTGACGGTACAATGGATTCTTATACAACTGACTACAACACTGAAGGTTTCTTCGGCCGTGCACAGTATAACTACGACAACAAGTACTTCGGTTCAGTTTCTTATCGTCGTGATGCTTCTTCACGCTTCCATCCGGATCACCGTTGGGGTAACTTCTGGTCATTTGGCGGCGCATGGATCATCAGCAAGGAAAAATGGTTCAACGCTCCTTGGGTTGACGAGTTGAAGTTCAAGGCTTCTTACGGTGAGCAGGGTAACGACAACATCGGCAACTACCTCTACACTGACACTTACTCAATTCAGGACTCTAACGGAAGCATCTCTTTCGTTCCTTCTACAACAAAGGGTAACGAGACTATCTCTTGGGAGAAGAGCGGTAACTTCAACACAGGTTTCGAGTTCTCATTCTTCCGCGGACGTCTTGCCGGTGGTATCGAGTACTTCTATCGTAAGACCAGCGACATGCTTGCATGGTTCACACTGCCTCCTTCGTTCGGATACAGCGGCTACTATGACAACATCGGTGATATGACCAACCAGGGTATCGAGGTTGAACTCGACGGAACCATCATCCGCACAAAGGATTTGGAGTGGGGCGTTAACGTAAACTTCACAGCTTACAAGAACGAAATCACTTCTATGCCTACAGAGAACAAGACATACACAATCGACGGTGTTGAAGGTTATAGCAACGGCAACTACTTCTATGGCGAAGGCGAGCCTATCTATACATTCTATCTGCCTAAATACGCCGGTGTAAATCCTGAGACAGGTGAAGCTCTGTATTGGAAAGACGTTACAGATGAGAATGGAAACGTAACAGGTCAGGAGAAGGTTACCGACCCAAGTTCTGCTACAATGCACCTCTGCGGAACAGCCCTTCCTGATGCCTACGGTGGTTTCGGCACACGCTTCTCTTACAAAGGTTTCGACTTCTCTGCCGACTTCACATATCAGCTCGGCGGTCAGGTTTACGATTCTTCTTACGCAAGCGCAATGGGTACAAGCAAGGGATACCAGTTCCACTCTGACATCCTGAACGCATGGACTCCTGAGAACACTAACACCAATATTCCTCGTCTGCAGTACAACGACCAGTATACAAACTATCAGTCTGACAGATTCTTGACAAGTGCGTCATATCTCTGCCTGCAGAACGTTAACATTGGTTACACTCTGCCCAGCAACCTCACATCTAAGATTGGTATAAGCAAGCTGCGCGTATATGTTACAGGTGCAAACCTTTGGCTCTGGTCTAAACGTCAGGGACTCGATCCTCGTCAGAGCTTGTCAGGTAGTACATCTAATGCATATTACTCACCTATCCGCACAATCTCTGGAGGTTTGACAGTTACATTCTAAGCTAAAAATAAAAACGGAATAAAAACATGAAAAAGATATTAATATACGGATTAAGTCTGGTCCTGATGGCCGTTTCGTCAACATCACTGACCAGCTGTATAGATGAGACTCAGCCTACAAGCGGTGCCACCGAGGATCAGGTGCAGCAGTCTGCTGTTGCCACAAAGGGACTTCTGATGGCTATTCCGGCTTATCTCAATGCCAACTATTTCGGAACGACCCGTGTTGACTGGGCCTTCGGTTATGGTGCAATGATGCACATCCGCGACTGTATGACACAGGATGTTGCTCATGTTTACAGTGACTATAACCAGTTCTCCGGTTGGGCTACACTGCTTTACATAGACCGCCTGTACCGGAACACACAGTATCTGTGGAACTACCAGATGAAACTGGCTTCAACATCCAACAACCTTATTGCTGCCGTTGACTCAACAAGCGCAACAGACGAGCAGCTCGGATATCTCGCTGCCGGCTACGCTTACCGTGCAATGATTTATCTGGATATGGCACGTGAGTATGAGTTCCTCGACAACGACAAGACACAGCCTGTAAGTCCTGAAGGCAACGACATCTCTGGCCTTACACTGCCTATCGTTGACGAGAACACTACAGAGGCTGAAGCACGCAACAATCCTCGTGCCAAGAAGGCTGATATGGTAGCCTTCATTCTCAACGACCTGCAGAGAGCTGAGAAATGGATAGGATACCTGAATCTGTCTGACAAGACTCTGCCTCACCTCGACGCTGTTTATGGACTTTATGCACGTCTGTACATGTGGACAGAGAATTATCCTATGGCTGAGAAGTATGCACGCCTGGCCATCAATAACGCCACTACTGCACCTATGACTGAGACTGACGCCCTGAACACTACTACCGGATTCAACGACGGCACAAAATGGATGTGGGCTTCACAGCAGACCAAGGAGTCTCTTTACAGCAACCTTGCCAACTGGACTTCATTCCTGAGCTGTGAGACATACTTCGGTTATGGTTCTACTGCTGCATCTCCTATCATGATTGACGCAAGCATGTATCAGCGTCTGAGCGACAGCGACTGGCGTAAGCTTATGTGGAAAGCTCCTTCAGGCTCTACTCTGTATGGGAAGAACACTTACGTAGACGATGCTCTTGGAGCAGAACTTCCTGACTATGCGTCACTCAAGTTCCGTCCGGGCGAGGGTAACACTGATACATATTCAATAGCATGTGTTACTGACTATCCTCTGATGCGCGTTGAGGAAATGTACTTCATCGAGGCTGAGGCTGCAGCTCACCAGGACGCAGCACGCGGAAAGCAGCTCCTCGAGTCGTTCATGAAGACTTATCGTGACTCTAAGTATTCTTGCAAGGTAAGCTCTACCGACGACGTTGTTGAGGAAATAGTATTCCAGAAGCGTATTGAGCTTTGGGGCGAGGGTCAGACATTCTTCGACATCAAACGTCTGAACTATCCTGTTGTACGCGGATATGCAGGCACTAACCACTCTGACGACGAGCGTTATAACACTACTACACGTCCTTGCTGGATGAACTGGGCATTTGTACTTTCTGAGGAAAACGGAAATGCCGGACTCAGCGGTTACAACAATCCTAACCCAAGTTCAACTTACACACCTTGGACTGGTCAATAAAAACCATAAAAACGAATTATCATTATGAAAAGAATATTCAATTATTGCACAATGCTTCTCGTCTCTGTTCTGGCTTTCTCGCTGGGATCTTGTACAGACGAGTATGAATATACCCCAGCCGTAGCCGAGGGTGAGCAGATATATTTCAGCAATGCTCTTTCTTCTACTGTTGAGCTGAATTCAAATCAGAGCAGCATTCAGATACCTGTAAACCGTATACAGCGCAGCGGCGCGCTTACTGTGCCTATCGAGGTTACAGTTCCTGAGAACAGCAAATATCAGGTTTCTTCTGAGGTTACTTTCAACGACGGCGACTCTGTTGCTTACATCAATGTAAACTATGATCCTTCAGCTATCGAGTATGGTAAATATGACACCATCACTGTTGCTGTCAAGGATGCACAGTATACAACTCCTTATGGTGCTTCTACTTACACTTTCGCAGCTGGTCTGTCAGAGTGGAAGACAATGAGCAGCAAGGGTTACTATCGTGACGGTATCGTAGGCAGTATCTACGGAATTGGCGCTTCTACATATCAAGTTGAGATTCAGGAAAATGTTCTTACACCGGGTAAATACCGTGTTATATCTCCTTATGGTGAGGGAACAGATTTCTACAGCAAATACGTAGACATCGACAGCCCTGCATTCACATGGACTGGTGAGACAAACACAAGCTTTATCATCGATGCAACTGATCCTAACTTCGTTTACATCGACGGTGACTTCTATACCGGACTTGACGATGGCATGGCTTCTCAGGGACAGGGCGCACTCCATGTGTTCAGCTATGTTTACCTTTATCTGACTCAGGGCAACAGCCTTGATGCCATTAAGGCCAATGCTCCTGAATTGTTCGGCAAGCTTGAGGACGGCGTAATAACATTCCCTGAGAAATGCCTGCTGGGTAACTTCGATGATTCGATGAATCCTATGTATTATGCAAACAGTGCCGATTTGGCAGTAGCCCTTCCAGGACACGAAATTAAGGATTACACAACATCATTTGCATACACAGGCCACTTCATCGATGTTGCAGGAAACAACTATGCACAGGGCACCATCACTCTCGGAACAGATGTCGCATCTGCTAAATATATTGTAGCTGCCGACGGCGACGACGTTAACGAAATCATCAATGCCGTTAACGAAGGCTCTATCGAAGCCACAGAAATTAAAGCGACATCAGAAGTTAAGGTTCCTATCGCTGAAAGCGGAACATATAACATGATTGTTATTGCATACGACTCTGAAGGACAGATGAGAAGCAGTTCTTCTACTTCATTCACATTCTCAATAGGAGGTTCCGGCTCTACAAACTGGCAGGCAGTATGCACCGGTACATACGATCAGAACTACTATCCTAACTTCATTAAGGATGAAAACGAAAATATGGTTGGCAATCCGTTTGGCGACGGCACATACTCAACAACTCTCTATGTTGACGCTGATGACCAGAATCACCTCAAGATAGAACCGTGGCTGATGAACAACCTGAGTCTTGAGTTCAATATTGATGACAACGGAATTATTTCATTCAGCGACATCAACACAGGTGTTGACTCTAAAACAGGATATGGCAATATTCTTGTTACCAACGCTAATGAGATATTCCCTAACAATGGTCCGTTCAGCTGTTACACTCAGGAAGGTCTCTTTGCATTCGGAATGATGTATTACGTAGTTTACAACAATGATTACGGCTGGCTTGGCGGAGCTACCGAAACCTTCACACCGTCACAGAACAGCGCTGCTGCAAAGATTCTGAAGCGCAGCAGCAACATTCTGAGCAGAAACAAGGCTGTCAACAACTGCAAGAAATCTGTCAATGCAGGACATAAGAAGAATTTTATCGCACTGCCTTTCAACAAGACTACAATGAAAATGAAGTAAAAGAATAAGCATTCGGAAATGATAATCTGACAAGCGGATTTTATCCAAATTTATCATTTTCACTTATACTACGGCTCCGCCGCAACTCACAGTAGAGTTGCGGCGGAACTTTTTTTGCCTAATCATATTACATAAACAAAATGAAAATGCATATCTACAGATGTCGCGAATTAATGGCGACTAAATGTTTATGCCCGGACTGTCTACTGACACACATACATAAAATATATTCAGCAGCAATACAAAATACGTAATGACAAATATAAAAAAATACAGTCTTGACTTATCATTACCAATAATATAAAACAAAAACGCACAAAAATAGCTGCGTATATAGCCCTTCGATGCATTGCTTTGGCATATCAGCAACACATGAATTAACTCATACCATACAAACAGAAATTCTTTCTGCCGACAGCTATCTCACAGATTTCAACATGCGGTCGATACATTTGCGTTTCTGCCCCATGTCGGGATGTACATACAGATTGAGAGTTGTGCTTACACTTGAGTGTCCGAGAATAGAACTTACTGTTTTATAATCGCAGTTGCTTTCAATACACCTTGTAGCAAAGGTATGGCGCAACCCGTGAAATTTCATGTCTGGCATACCAAGTTTTAACATGAAACGCTTATAATAGTGACGATACATGCGTGGCTCAAGCGGCTTGTCACTATTTGTAAGGACAAAACCCGAATCATAAGCCAGCCCCGTCACCGATTTCAACAGGCGCAACAGTTCGCCGCCAACAGGTATGTCGCGCATCGAGCTTGCCGTCTTAGGCGTACCTATAATAAGTTTCGTATGCTTTATATGACTGTCGATAACATACACGCGTTCAATGGTGCGCCTTATACGGATTGTGCGCGTCTTAAGCGATATGTCACTCCATTTCAATGCACATATCTCGCCTATGCGCATTCCTGTACACAGACATATGTAGAGTCCGAGGTTGCGAAACGAGAAATGCGTCTTGAGATAAGCCATTATCTTACGCTGTTCGCCAAGCGTAAGCACCTGAAAGTCTGTCTTGCATGCACCGGCCGGAATCTTTATGTCCCATTCGGCAGGCTCCGACCAGCCATGGCGGGCGCCAAAAGACATTATCATCTTCAGCACAAGCACAATGTCCCTCACTGTGTGAGGGCACAGACCGCTGTCAAGCATGTCGGCAACAAACTGCTGAACATCGCTCTCCACCACAACGGACTTGCTGCCAAGTACGGGCAAAATGTGTTTCTCGGCATTAGTTACATAGGTGGCCATTGTCGACTCCTTAACGAGCCGGCATTTCATCTCACGCCACGAAAAGTAAATTTCACTTACTGTCTTTCTTTCCATAATTTATTTACTTTAAAATTTTTAGGCATCTAAAAATAAATAAATTACGGAAAATAATAATATTATTAATGATACAAAAAAACAAAGATAAACACTGCCACGACAAACAGCCTGCAAATATCAATATAACAAATGGGTGCTGCACAGCCTAACGACGGTGAAGGCGCATGGCTGACTGGTCTGACATCAACTTTATCTTTGCGTCTATATAAATAACAAAACCGTCGTCGCCAAGCACCTCTATGTCGTCAAAAAGTCCCAAAACAAACCGTCCTATGCCGGCATAACTGCACACGGGGATATCGAGCCTGTGCCGGCCGTCATCATTCGCCGTTATGTAAGCCTCGGCGGCAGGATATTCCTCCTTAAGGACATTATAGGACAACTGCCCCAGAAGCATGCTCACGGGCATCTGCTCTTCGCCGCTGAACATGAATATGTCGGTGTACATCTCGCGGTGGCGGTCTTCAAAAGCCCACTCTGAGTCGAGCAGCTCTGCCTCCTGCATGCGGCTCACCTTGAAGGTCTTGTTGAGTTTAGACGACGGTTCGTAGCAGCGCACCTCGTTGTTGTTGTTCATCAGTTTGAACGGCTCAACGAGCCTGTCTTTTGTCGTGCGGCTGTGAGGCGACGCATAGCCGTGTATCACCACCTGCCGCTTGAGCTTTATGGCATCGTACAGCACACCTATATTATACACCTTCTGCTCGCGCAGCTCGTCATTGTTGATTATATCGAAATCATAAAACCTTTCAAGTTTCTTCGTCAGATTGGCGGCGAGCACGTCGCCCTGCCCTGCCTTCTCGAGCAGTCGCCTTATCAGCACGGCCTCTTCCTCAGTGATTGATATGCGCTCAATCACCTTGTTGAAGAAAGGCGAGTTGCGGTCTATGCAGTAGCAGTTGCCGTGCTTGTAGACCTTGAATCCGCTGTCGCGGAAGAACTCGAGATAATAGTAAAGGTTGCGGCGCGATATGCCCACCTTGTCGCAGAGCCGCTCAACTGTATAGGTGCGGTTCTCGGTGAGCAGCTGCAGCAGATACAGCTCGCGCTCAAGCTTGTCATGTCGCATGGTGTATATCTTTCGGTTAGATATGGCGGTCCCTGGGCCAACTGTATTATCAGTAATGCCTACGCATAAAAAACAATAACGCCCTCGCACGAGCATAGGCACAAGGCGCAGGCGTCAGAGCAGCCTGAACGTCTTGCGGTGATATGGCGTTATGCCGTGCTCGGCTATTGCCTGGCGGTGCTTCTTGGTTGGATAGCCCTTGTTCGACGTCCAGTCATACTGGGGATATTCTTCCGCCAGTCGGTCCATATAGTCGTCACGATATGTCTTGGCGAGAATGCTCGCCGCTGCTATCGACATAAACTTTCCGTCGCCCTTCACCACCGTAGTATACGGGATAAAGTTATAAGGCTTAAAGCGGTTGCCGTCAACGATTATGGCCTCGGGGCGCACCTTAAGCTGGTCTAATGCCCTGTGCATGGCAAGTATGCTTGCGTTGAGAATGTTTATCTCGTCAATCTCCTCGGGCGTAACCACGCCCACAGCCCATGCCACGGCGTCGCGCTCAATAATCTTGCGCAGCTCATAACGGCGGTGGGCCGTAAGCTGTTTAGAGTCGTTAAGGTCGTCGTTCACATAGTCTTCGGGCAGTATCACAGCCGCAGCATAAACGCTTCCGGCAAGACATCCGCGCCCGGCCTCGTCGCATCCGGCCTCAATGAGTCCCTTGTTTAACGAACTTTTCAGCATCTTTGTTCTTCCTTTTTTATTGTCAGCCATGCCCTTGCATTGCCCTGCCCTTCAGCAGACTGCACGCAAACGGGCATGGATTTTACACTTATTTAACAGATAACGCTTCAAGTTTGAACTTATTGTGCACAAACATACATTTATTTTGCATTCGGAAAGCAACGCAAAAATGCGGCTGCCAACCATGAATTACATAGTTACAACGAAACAATAAGAACCTAAAACATAACGATTATGGAAAAGCAAATAGCACTCGGACAGACAGGTCAGACTTACGGACGACTGGCAGCGATAATCAAGAAGGCTACCCACATAGCCGGCGCACCGCTCAGACTGCTCGGCAGATATTATTCACTTGTGCTTGAACGCGATGTTGACATGAGGCAGACCAAGGCCATAACCGAAGCCCAGCTCGCGTTTTTTGCCACCGTAATGCCTGCCGACATGCACATTCTGCTGCATGTGGCAGCCTGCGCATGGTTTATATTCGCACTGAAAAAATGCCGCTCGGTGATAAAAGAATAAGCGTAATAAAGCCTCGACGACTGATATTATTGCCTGAACATATTTTACAGGAGCACTCTAAATTATTCATTATATCAGAATAACAGATTATGTAACAATCCTGGAGTATCAGATTTTAGCTTTATACACGCTTTATCATAATACAAAAAATCCGGACAATATGCACCATTACCATTTCTTAAACGGTTAAGGTTATGCATATTGTCCGGATATTATAAAGACAATTCTGTCAGAACATCTTGCTGACACGCTTTATTCCTTCAACAAGAGCGTCAATCTCTTCTGTTGTGTTATACATTGCAAACGAAGCTCTCACGGTGCCCTGTATGCCAAGACGTATCATTAGGGGCTGGGCGCAATGATGACCGGTGCGGACGGCAATGCCGAGACGGTCGAGCAACGTGCCCATGTCAAGATGATGAATGTCGCCAACAAGGAACGAAACAACGGCATCTTTATGGTCGGCAGTGCCGAAGATTCTCATGCCGTCAATCTCCTGCATCTTCCGCATGGCGTATTTGGTGAGTTCCTGCTCATGGCGCGATATGTTGTCGATGCCTATCGAATTGATGTAGTCGATGGCTGTGGCAAGGCCGTGAGTGGCAACATAGTCGGGCGTTCCTGCCTCAAACTTAAACGGCAGATGCTCAAATACGGTTTTCTCGAAACTTACGCTCTCTATCATCTCGCCTCCGCCCTGATACGGCGGCATGCGGTCGAGCCAGTCTTCCTTTCCGTATAGCACGCCCACTCCTGTAGGGCCGTACATCTTATGACCACTGAAGGCAAAGAAGTCGCAATCTAAATCCTGCACGTCAACAGCAAAATGAGGAGTGCTTTGAGCGCCGTCAACCATAACTGGCACACCATGTTCGTGGGCAATACGCACAATATCCTTCACCGGATTAACCGTTCCAAGCACGTTGCTAACCTGAGCCACACTGACAATTCTGGTGCGTTCTGTGAACAGTTTCTCATATTCGTCGAGCAGCAGTTCGCCCTTGTCGTTCATGGGTATCACTTTCAGCGATATGCCCTTACGTGCTGCCTGAAGCTGCCAGGGCACAATGTTAGAGTGGTGTTCCATCACGGACACGATGACTTCGTCGCCCTCGCTCATAAACTCGTCGCAGAACGACGAAACCACAAGGTTAAGGCTCTCGGTGGTTCCGCGCGTAAAGACTATTTCGTTAACCGAACCGGCATTGATAAACTTACGCACCTTTTCGCGCGCCTGTTCGTGCAGGTCGGTTGCCTGCTGCGAAAGGTAATGCACGCCGCGGTGCACATTTGCATTGACATTGAGATACTCTTCGCGCATGGCATCAAGCACACACAGCGGTTTCTGTGTAGTAGCCGCATTGTCGAGATATACCAGCGGACGGTCGTAAACCTTACGGCTGAGTATCGGAAAGTCCTTTCTTATTTTGGTTACGTCGAACATTTTTTAGGAGTTAAAGTAGTTAAAGAAGTTAGAGTAGTTAAAGTCAATAGCCTAAATAATTTTATACTAAAGTAACGTGGCCAAAGACCAACAAAGATATTCATTAATTTACAAAAGTCAGAGCAGTTGAAGTATACAAGCCTTAAAGTTTTTTATTGCAAGCATTGAAAATATGCAAGTATCCGAGCTTATTTTCAGAATTAGAGCAGCCAAAGCCAAATTCCAGTCAACATTGTTACATAAAGAATGACGACATCAACAAAGGTAATGACTTTAACTACTCTAACTCCTTTAACTACTTCTAACTACCGAATTTTACCTGCACAGCTTACATCCCTCGCACTTATTCAGTTCTCCACGGAAACGTTTTTCTACAAGATAGTGCAGACGGTCACGAAGAGGCTCGAGCTTTATGCGGTCGATAACCTCATTGACGAAGGCAAACTCCAGGAGAAGCTTGGCCTCCTTCAGACTGATACCGCGCTGACGCATGTAGAACAGAGCCGCGTCGTTGAGCTGACCTACGGTGCTGCCGTGGGCACACTTCACGTCGTCGGCATAAATCTCCAGCATAGGCTGGGTGTACATACGCGCTTCCTTGGTGGCACATAGGTTCTGGTTCGTCTCCTGCGAAACTGTCTTCTGAGCGCCGTGACGAACAAGCACACGACCTGCGAATGCTCCCGTTGCGCTGTCGTCGAGCACATATTTATAAAGCTCGTTGCTCGTGCAGTGAGCCACGCTGTGGTCTATCAGCGTGTTGTTGTCAACGTGCTGTTTCTTGTCGGCTATAACACATCCGCTGAGATTACACTCGGCACCCTCACCTGCAAACACAAGGTCGGTGCGGTTGCGTGTTATTCCGTTGTGCAGTGTTATTACGTTATGGTTAACCCTGCTGCTGCGCTGCTGCTCAATAAACAGGTTGCTCACGCGCACATTCTTTGCGTGAGTCTCCTCAAGACAATAAAGGTCAAGTCCGGCATTGTCGCCGACATAAGCCTCAATAACTTGGGTTGTAAGGAAATTGCGGTCGTCGGCAGCATGGTCGCAGAAGAGCAGCTTGATTTCAGCCCCCTCCTCTACTATTATCAGCACACGACGGTTAACCATCAGGTCGACGTCAGAGCGCAGGATGTTAATCACCTGCACGGCCTTGTTTACCACAACGCCCTTGGGCACATAAACCAGCAGTCCGTCCTGTGCCAGCATCGTGTTAAGAGCCGTTATGCCGTCTTCAGAAGTCTTTGCCAGTTTGGCATAATATTTCTCAATCAGTTCAGGCCTTTCGGCAGCCACCTTGCCAAGCGAGTCGACAATCACTCCTTCGGGAAGCGGCTGACCCTTAGGCGTAGACTTGCCGTAGAAGCCGTCGTTCACAATGAAATAGAGCGATGTACTGAGGTTGGGCACGTCGCATCTGAAAGCCTCATACGGATCAACCGGTATGTTCAGACGGTTGATGTTAAGTCCGTAGTTAGGTTCAAATAGCGACGGAATGTCGGTGTATTTATATCTCTCGACCTTCTTTGTCGGGAATCCAAGCCGTTTGAAATCCTCGAACGCAGCATCACGCACGGCATTGAGCGGCGCCGAGCTGTGTTCGCATATCATGTCGCGGCATTGGTTGTAAAGGTCTATATATTGTTTTTCGCTATCCATCCGTTATTAATTATGAATTACGAATTATGAATTATCAAATAAAATTCGGCATCAGCCAATTATAAATTATGAATTGTGAATTATGAATTAAAAAATTAATCCTTATCCACTTCCTCTTTAATCCAGTCGTATCCGCGTGCCTCGATTTCCTTAGACAGTTCCGGACCGGCGGTCTTTACGATGCGTCCCTTGTAGAGCACGTGAACAATGTCTGGCTTGATGATGTCGAGCAGGCGCTCATAGTGAGTGATTACGATGCAGCTCGACTCCGGAGTGCGCAGTTTGTTGACGCCTTCGGCAACAATGCGCAGCGCGTCTACGTCGAGGCCAGAGTCAGTCTCGTCCAGGATACTGAGCTTAGGCTCGAGCATTGCCATCTGGAAAATCTCGTTACGCTTCTTCTCGCCGCCGCTGAAACCTTCGTTCACAGAGCGGTTAGACAGTTTGCTGTCAAGCTCAACAATCTTTCTCTTCTCGCGCATCAACTTCAGAAAGTCGGCAGCGTTGAGCGGCTCCTTGCCCTCATACTTGCGCTTCTCGTTTATTGCGGCACGCATGAAGTTGGTCATCGACACGCCCGGAATCTCCACAGGATACTGGAACGAGAGGAAGAGTCCTTCGTGTGCTCTGTCCTCAGGTTTCATCTCAAGCAGGTTCTTGCCGTTGAAGGTTATAGAGCCTGATGTAACCTCATAAAGCGGATTACCAACCAGCACGGCGCTCAATGTACTCTTGCCCGAGCCGTTAGGTCCCATTATGGCATGCGTCTCACCGTCCTTTATGGTAAGGTTGATGCCCTTCAATATTTCTTTGTCGCCAATCTTGGCGTGTAAGTCTTTTATTTCTAACATAATTCTTGTTTATAATTTATTCCGGCCTTACGGCTTGCGCCTGCCGTGATTGTTTATTTCAGATATAGATATGTCAGCAGAGAGTCCAGCAGTCCGGTGACATCACTGTTTGTAAACTTGAACGGGAACGTAACTTTCAGTCCCACCGACAGTGCGTGGCGGTGCATCGGCGAGCGCATGGCATAGGGCGTTGTGTCTGTTCCGAATGTCGTCTGCGACGATGTATGTCCGTCGACAGCCATGCGGAAGCCGTAGTCTATCTCAAGAGCCACGCACGAGAACATATAAATGTCGAGGCCAACCACCGGCGCCACACTAAGCACGGGGCTGCCCACGCTGTACTTGCGCTCATAGCTGCCATACATTCCCGACGTGCTCACCGTGCCTGCATCCTTGCGCCCGGCAACGTTCCAGAAGGTGCTTGCACCGAGATAAGGCTGCAACGGGCACGACTTTGACAGGAAATACCAGCGTCCGCCAAGCATAATCTGCGACAGATCGGCCGATACGTCGCCTGAGTAGAAGTCCATCACCTCGTGGTCATATCCTCCGACAACCGAAAAGCCTGTCTGCGGAATGAAATACTCTATGTGAGCCGAGAAGTTAGGACCGCCTCCTGTCTTTATCGGGTCGTAATACTTGTCAGGAGTTTCGTTGAGCGTTACAACCGGCTTTACAGGACTGAGCCTGAAATCTATTGCCCATCGCCGCGAGTCATCGTCCTGAGCGTTTGCCACAAGTCTTGACAGACAAAGCAGCAAGACTAAAACAATCAAAGGTCTTGTATTCATCATAACAACTTTTTTATATATATCGTTAATGAACCGATAAACCCCTACGGCACTACCCCGCCAATTTTTAATTTTTAATTCTTAATTTTTAATTTGAATTACTATCCCACTGTGCCTTCCAACGACACGCTGAGCAGTTTCTGAGCCTCAACGGCAAACTCCATAGGCAGCTTGTTCAAAACCTCCTTGGCGTATCCGTTGACGATAAGGCCCACGGCCTGCTCTGTAGGTATGCCTCGCTGATTGCAGTAGAACAGCTGGTCTTCGCTTATCTTGCTCGTCGTAGCCTCGTGCTCCACTATCGCCGAGTCGTTGTGTATGTCCATATACGGGAACGTGTGGGCACCACAGTCGCTGCCCAACAGCAGCGAGTCGCACGACGAATAGTTGCGGGCATTGTCGGCATTAGGCGACACGCGCACCAGTCCGCGGTAAGAGTTCTGGCTGTGTCCGGCGCTGATACCCTTGCTTATTATAGTACTCTTGGTGTTCTTTCCCAAGTGAATCATCTTCGTACCCGTATCGGCCTCCTGATAATTATTGGTAACGGCTACGCTGTAGAACTCAGCCACAGAGTTGTCGCCGCGCAGGATGCACGAAGGATATTTCCACGTTATGGCCGAGCCTGTCTCAACCTGAGTCCACGACAGCTTTGAGTTAACTCCGCGCAGGTCGCCACGCTTTGTAACGAGGTTGAACACTCCGCCCTTGCCGTGTTCGTCTCCCGGATACCAGTTCTGCACCGTAGAATATTTCACCTCGGCGTTGTCCTTTACGATAATCTCGACGATGGCGGCATGAAGCTGATTCTCGTCGCGCATAGGAGCCGTACAGCCCTCGAGATAAGACACATAGCTGTCGTCCTCGGCAATGATCAGCGTGCGCTCAAACTGGCCCGTGTTTCTTGCGTTGATGCGGAAATAAGAGCTAAGCTCCATCGGACTGCGCACACCTTTAGGAATGTATACGAACGAGCCGTCGCTGAACACGGCGCTGTTTAATGCAGCGAAGAAATTGTCGCGATAAGGCACTACCGTACCGATATATTCCCTAACCAAGTCGGGATGATTCTTTATGGCCTCGCCTATAGAGCAGAATATGATGCCCTTCTCGGCCAGTTTCTCCTTATAAGTAGTCTTCACCGACACCGAGTCCATTATGGCGTCTACGGCCGTCTGACCGCTAAGGGCAAGGCGCTCTTCAAGCGGAATGCCCAGCTTGTCGAATGTCTTCATCAGCTCAGGGTCAATCTCCTTCTTGCCTTCGTCCTTCTTCTTTGCCAGCGGGTCGGCATAATATGATATAGCCTGATAGTCTATCTCGGGCACATGAACATGTCCCCAGGTAGGCTGTTTCAGCGTCTTCCAATAGTTGTAGGCCTTCAGGCGGAAGTCGAGCATCCATTCGGGCTCGCCCTTCTTCTGCGAAATCAGGCGCACCACGTCCTCGTTAAGGCCCACGTCGATTACGTCCGTATGCACGTCGGTGGTGAAGCCGAACTCATATTTCTGTTCAGCCACCTGTTTTACGAACTCGTTGTTTTTATTTAATTCTTTATTATCCATCTTTATTTGTCATGATTTGGCAGAATAAAAAATAAAAAATCTGCTGTGGTCTGCAAAGTTACGAAAAAATATAATACGGCAAACACACAGCACATTATTTTGAGTTAAAGTAACAAACCGGCACTTATTTTCAATACATTTTTGTGAATTTAGATATAAACACACACAAAACAAAAAGAAAATGACGGCAACCATCCTGCACGGGCAGGATAATTGCCGTCTTAATATATATAAGTTTTTTTTCATATTCCTTTATCAGACATCTGTCAGATGTTATTTGCCGTATGCGCCGAAGAACTTCTGCGGAGCCTCAGCCTTATAAACCTTGCCGCCTACGGTAAGACCTGTGTCTACGAAGTCCATGCCTGAGAGTGTGCAGAGGCTGTTGCCGTCGGTAGCACCGTCAACCATTGATGTTACGGCAAAGTTCCATGCAGAGTCGAAGGTTACGTTATCAAGTCCTACAGCGTTGTAGTGTCAAATCCGGCGAACTGTATGTTGATGCCGTTGGCAGTCTTGTGCTTGTCGTCTTTCATTCCTTCGTTCAGCACTTCTATCTTTCCATTGTCGGGCAAGGCATATGTGGCTGTAACATTTGTCATCACGCGTTCAAACTTATGGTCATAGCGCGCTATCTCGTACCAGCGCCCCATAAAACCGTTTCAAGTCGAGTTGCTTAATGGTAGTGTTGTCAACAGTTAAAGGTTCGTCGGCACATTCTCCAAAAGCAAAAACAATATGATCTTTTTCATAGGCAAAGTTTTTATGGTTAGCTATAGTTCTATAAAGAATATACTAACTCTGACAGCAAATAAGTTGCAAAAAGACAATCAACACTAAATAAAAAAGCCGACAGACTTAACTGCCCTGACAGATTTAGACATATAATAAAACCGACTTTAATCCACGGAAATACCACTTCAGTAAACGCATTGCCCAATTGGACGCAAAACGGTTGTCGTGCCACATTATATTATGTATTTTCGTAAGCGTAATCATTAAAAACTCAGTATTATGAAAAAGCTATTACTATTGCTCGTCACTTTAATTACAGGCGTAGCTGCTTTTGGCCAAGACGAGGGCAAAATAAAGCTGACGCTGAACATAGACAATCCCGACCGCGTTAATATTTCTATTTTCGGCGAATTGATTGAAGGACTCAAAGAAGGAAACAACGAACTTGATGTCAGCCCGTGGACAAACATTGAGATAAGTGCCGCTAAGGGCTGCACGCTGAAATCAGTGGTAAACTCTGCCGGCGAAAGCATCGACATCAGCTCTAACACTGCCACCGTACTACTAACCGACGAGAAGACTGAAGAGACTCTCACAATAACATCGGAAAAGGAAGGCGAAGTGGCATTCACCATCGAGGTGGACAAGCCTTCAGAAGTTAGCGTGCTCGACTGCAACTACAAGAGCATAAACCTCAACGAGGGAGTCAACGAGATGAGCATGCCGCAGAGTGAGCTGCCGCTCATAATAGGCTCGGTGAATTACGGACAAGACCTGTACAGCGTTACGCTCGACGGCGTTGAACAGACATACAACTACGGCTACAGCGTTATGCCCAAGGAAGGCAGCAAGATTGTCATTACGGCAGAATTTCCCGACAAAGACTGCACACTGACCTTTGAAGAGGGCAAAGACATAGGCCGCTTCTTCACCGACATACAGGTTAACGGACAGTCGGCAGGCGACTTCGGCAACGAACTTACCGTGCGCTGCGGCGACAACGTAAGCATATATTATAATCCGGCATGCTGGGAAGACGAACAAAGCGGCACGCCACTAATAGTTACGATAGACGGAAAAATGCCAACATGGTTTGGCCCAGGCTACAGTTTCGTGGTGAAACACGATACTAAGATTATAGTGGAACAGGCCGTGAAGAAACCTGAGATAACCGTAAACATAAACATCGACAATCCGGCTAATGTTGCCGTCTATCGTGTAAGCGAAAGCTACAACGACGTGTTTAAGCTTGAGACAGGCGACAACAAGGTCACTGTTCCTGCCGACGAACCGTCGATAGTAATAATGACTACTAACGATGACAGCACCATTGAAGGTGTAACAGTAAACGGGCGTCCGCGTACCGTGGAATATTCTAATTACTTCAGCCTGACGGACTTGTCAGACGGCGACGAAGTGGGCATATTCACCACAGGTACAACATCGGTCGACAAGATATACACAAATGCCGAAACATACGGTAATGTCTACTCGATAACCGGCACAACGATAATAACCAATGCCACACCTGAAGATATAGCCCGGCTGCCAAAAGGCATTTATATTTACAACGGCAAGAAACTGATGATACGTTAAGACGGCTCTGAAGCACACCGGTACTACATCGGCAAAGAGACTTGGCAAAGGCTCTGCAACAAACATTGCAGGGCCTTTTATAATGCAATGACCGAAAAGCTTAAAAGCCGCAGCATTTCAGCACTTAAAACAATCATACACAATTAAAGAAATTTAAATCAACAACTGATGAAATCGAAGAAAATAATTAACTTTGCAATAGTTATGGGCAAGAAACATAAGAAACTTATTAAAAACGTTATGGGCCTGATACTGATAATATTCCTTTATTCGGTTTTCTTTCAGGCTATGTACTGCTGGATGATCTATAAATCACCAACACTTAACGGCGACTGGGTTTCGTTTGTCACTTCGCTTCCATACAACTTCATTCCGTTTCTGATAATAGCAATAGTCACAATATGGTCTGTGTGGCTTACACGTAAAATATCCGTTCTGTGGAAAAAGATTTGCCTTGACCTGCTCATAGTGTCGTGTACCGTAGTCATTGTCAACATGCTCTTCCTGGCTGTTACAGGACTTGTAATTGAATGGGGCGGAACCGTGTTCAACGGCATAATGATATGGATGGGCATCGAGTTCTGGTCCGTGAGCCTGCAAAAACAGCGCGCACTGATACGCGAAAGCCTGCTGCTGAAAGAGAATGCGGCACACAAGCTGCAGCTTCTGCAATCGTATGTCAATCCACACTTTCTGTTCAACTCGCTCGACATGCTCTGCTCTATGATAGAGGTCGACGAGAAGGAGCAGTCGCTCGAATTCATCGAGAACCTGACGGCATATTACCGCGGCATGCTCAGACGCAAGAACGTTATGAAAGTTACGGTGAAAGACGAGCTTGAAACGGTGTTCTGCTATCTGAAGATTGTTTCTCAACATTATGGCGACAGCCTGAAAATATCTGTGGCCGGCGACCGCGACACCGACATGATGATTGTGCCGTTCTCGATACAGCTGCTTATCGAAAACGTGCTGAAACACAACATAATATCGGCAGCCGTACCGATGACTGTCGTTATTAACATTAAGGACGGGGCGATAACCGTCACCAATCTTTATCACCCCAAGGCCAACGACACCGGCAGAGGTTCGGGCATGGGCCTGAAATACTTGCGCAGCATGTATGCCGCCAACGACAAGAAAATAGACATCAACAAATGCGGCAACATGTTCTCGGTAACGATACCGGCCCTATAGGCCATAAAGACAATAATTAAAACACTAACGCTGATGAATTATGTCATAATAGAAAACGACTCTCTGAGCCTGCGGCGCATAAAAGCCATGTGCGAGAAGTTGCGGCCCGAATGGCATCTGGTGTTCACGGCATCAACCGTGGAGGATGCATGCAGGCTGTTTGAACTTAATCTGGACATCGGACTTGCCCTGTGCGACATCGAGCTTGACGACGGCCTGTCGCTGAGCATATTCAGAAAGATACCGGCGGAGTTTCCCGTAATATTCATCACGGCATTCGACGAATACACGCTCGACGCCTTCAAGCTCAACAGCATCGACTATCTGCTGAAACCGCTTGAGGCGGGCGCGCTCGAAAAGGCATTCATAAAGTTTGAAAAGATAGAACGGCGAATACAGCTGCTCGCAGCCGAAACACTGACAAGACTTGAAGCGTCGCTTCTGCACAAAGACTATATCAGCCGTCTGCTCATATCCATCAACGACCGCTTTGAGTCGGTTGACATCAGCACTGTGGCTTTCTTTCTCAGCGAAGACAAATACGTTTATGCCGTATGCAATAACGGCAAGGAACACATAACATCTTTCAGAAGTCTTAACGAGATTGACGGACAGCTCGACCCGCAACGGTTCTTCCGCGTGTCGAGAGACGTAATAACGTCGATTGAGGCCGTGGCAAAGGTGTCGAGATGGTTCAAGGGCAAACTGAGAGTTAAGATTGAGTGTATGGGCACCGAGCGCGATGTGTGCGTAAGCGCCGCCCGCCGTGCCGATTTTCTGTCATGGCTTGGCAAATAAAAAAAGCCCCGGACCGTAATTTCAGTCCGGGACTTTTCTTAAACAAAGCTCTTAATTAGTCTTACCAATCAAAAAATCAAACATTTCTAATACTCTGTCATATTTACTATTTAACCACAATTGCCGTATAATATACGTGCCGTTATCAGCATTTTATTTTTCCGAGCTGAACTCATAGACAAACTTGCCGTTGTCGCAATAGAAACCGTTGGTCGCGGCATTGTCGATATCAAAATCTTTCCATACCTTGATTTCAGGACTCGTTGTGCAGCGGTTGCAGTAGAACAGCCAGATGTTCTTACAGTCGCTTATGTCCACCTGCTTAAACTTATTCTCGCTCAGGTTCATATATCCCATGTTGGTGCAGCCCTTCAAGTTGATTTCAGTCAGTCCGTTGCCCATGGCACTAACCTCATTTACATCAGGATTGTTTGACAGGTCAAGTTTGCTCAGCTTGGCATACTCGCAATACACGCCCTGCAGTTTTGGACATTCAGAGAGGTTTACATTAGTTATTGATGTGTTGTCGAAGCGTACACTTGTAAGCAGCGGACAGCCCGAAAGGTCGAGAGTCTTCAGATTGTTCTGTCCGCATTCCAGCCAGTCGAGCTTAGGACAGTTTGTCGGGTCAAACTCTGTCAGTCCGCAGGCGTTGACGTTAAGCAGCTCTAATGTAGGTTTCACCTTTGTCACGTCTATCGACCTTATGTTGCTGTTGGTATGTATGGCGAGCGTCTTGAGCGGAGAGTCCGGCAGCACGAGGTTAGACAGGTTGTTGCATGAAGCCACGAACGACTCAAGCGAGGTGCATCCGGTGAGGTCAATATCCTGAAGAGTGTTGGTGTCACAGATGAGACTCTTCAGCACGCTGTTCTTGCCAAGCTTAAGAGTGGTCAGGGCATCGTGCGAAAGACTTACGCTCTCAAGCTTCACAAGCTGTGAAAGATCGAGCGTGGTACACTTTGGGTTGTTCACAATCTTAAGGTAAGTAAGATTTTTAAGTGCCGTAACGTCAAAGTCGGGGAAGGTTACGTTCTCGCTGACAAGGCGCGTAAGCGATGTAAAATGCTCAATACCCGTGATGTCGGTTATGCCGGTCTTGCCAGTTATGTCTATCGTGCCGTTGTATGCGGCTGCCTGGTCGAGCGAATAATATCCGCTGCCGTCGCCCAGATTCTGGTCTATCCAGTTGCGGAAGGCCTCACACGGAACATATTTCTCGCTCAGAAGGTTGGTCTCGTCATCGGGCTTCTCTCCCTCAAACACAATCTTCTCAACATCACTCACTTTATATTTCACGGTTTCGCCATTCTTTTGGAATACCGTAACTGTCTGTGACATTGCAGGCATGCAGAATGCCGCAGTCAACAGAAATGCTGACATTATTCTGTTCATAGTGTTCATCTTAATATTATTTTATATGCGGTTTTACTTGTTTTTACAATAAGGGGTTGTCTGGGCAGCGTGCCGGCATCTATTGTGCAGCTGCCGCTGTTGTCGGCAACGGCCTTGGCCACCATCAGTCCGCCGTAAGTGTATACAGCCACTGTCTCGCCGGCTGCAAGTCCTTCCACGTTAATTGACGAAGAGCTGAACGAGAAACGCACGTCAGACGATGTTACCGACTTAACGCTTGAGGCGTCAACGAAATCAAATGTCACCGTGGATGTCAACGGATATTCCAAAGTGCTTTCGCCAGCAGTGACCACCAGTGCTGTCTGCGAGAATGTAACTGTAGGCTCGCTGTCAAAAGCCAGTGTTATACTGTTGTCACCGTCGGTGATGCGCAGCTCGCGGGGAGCCGCCGAGAGCTTACCTGCCGTGATGCACAGCATCATAAGCGTGATTGTGTAGGTTAATATTCTTCTCATTGCTTTTTTTCACAAATTTAGCCATACACAAGCATAAATAAAACAAATTAACGATGAACTGGGATTTTAAAACACCGAACTTGGAATACAGGTCATAAAAGGGTTTCGTCGGATTTGAAGCAAGGCCATCAGCAGGATCTGGCCGGACTGTCATATTATACTGAGCCGGACTTATAGTATGCTTAACGCAGACACAGCGGGCTATCAAAGAATAAACCTACGGCAAAACAAATTGTAATATGTGGCCTTTCGCATTGTAAAACATGGCTTTTTACGATGTAAAAGACGGCATTTTACAACGTGAAACGTATGCTTTCAGACTGAAAGCATAAACAGAGAATTATGCTTTATGAGATTACAAAAAGTGCATAAAAAAGTTTCTTAAAAACTCATCACTCGTCACAAATACGTTTAACCGGCTGAATATCAACACAATAGAGTGTGATGAGTTAAAAAATCCACTCATCACGCGTGATGAGTGGAAAATTCGTCTCATCACATCTTATATTACTGATAATCAGAATGATACATACGGATGTGACGAGTGATGAGTTAAAATAAAAACTTTTTTATATAAGCATTACAAGCACATAAGCCCAGTGAGCAACCATGCCGGCAGCTATTCCGCCAATGGTATGCGACACGATGGCCTTTGAAGTAAGTTCGCGATAGCCGAGAGAATCGAGCATGGCCGTATGTGTGCTGAGGTATCCGCTCCAGCACATTCCGATGGCTGTGAACACGGCTATGGCATTGCCGTCAACCCATCCGGCATCCATAAAGCCGGGTATCAGGCCGAGCGACGCGCCCACCGCGCCCAGGGCCGTTATGGGGAAGGCCACCTGATGAGGGTCGTTGAAGCCGAAGAGCCACGCAAACAGAAAGTCTATCTTGTTGGCGAGCCACGGCAGAAGTTCCACGCCCTGATACGGCGAGCCGTCGTAGCCGTTGGCACCGGCGCCGAACGTGAGCATCATGACCAGCGTTGATATTATCAGCACACCGGGAATGATGGCTATGCCGATGTCAACACCGGTGCGTCCGCCGTCGAGAAGCGAGTTGAGAGTGCGCAAAAACACACCCTTCTGCTGTTCTTCCTGCTCTTCTTCCTCCACCTCATGACGGTCGCACACCTGCTCGTCGGCATACTGCGGATAGGCTTTAAGTATCTTGCGCTGCATGAGCCGCGTGGACACTATGCAGCCTACGAATGCACCGAAGAGTCCTACGATAGGCTCGATATAGAATCCCTGCCCCACCATGAACACCATGACGAGCAGGCCCATGCCGAAGGCTGTGCCGAAATTGGTGAGCGAGATAAACTGATATTTCTTAAAATAACTGCTGAAACGCTTGTCCTGCGACAGAGAGATGATGGCCGGATTGTCCGACAGAAAAGTCATCACGGCACCGAGCGACGCCACTCCGGGCAGATTGAACAACGGACGCATGAGCGGACGGAGCAGCTTTTCGAGCAGACTCACCACGCCAAACTCTACGAACAGGCGGCCTATTGCGCCGGTGATGACGCAGATGCCCATGAGATAGAACACCGTATTGAGCAGAAGGTCGTGGGCGGTCTTCATTATGGTGTTAAGCATATTGGGCACACCCATGATTGAACCGATGTAACCGAAGAGCGCAAAAATGACGCACAGACAGACTATTCCGCTCGGTATGGCCTGCCACACTTTCTTTAACATTGTCTTCATAATAGCAGTTATTAAGGTTAAGTTATATCATTTTTATTCATCATCCCCCGGGCACTGCTGCCAAGACCTAACGGCCGTGTCACGGCACTGGCAAATCCGTCAGTTGTCGTCCTTTTTCCACGGATTCTTCAGTTTGAGCAGATTCACGTTCCACGTAAGACCAAAAGTCATATAGTCGCGCCCCGGATTCATCGTACCCTCTGGATTGCCGTTTTTTCCGAATGTATAGGCATACATGGCATGCAGGCGTATGTTGTCGCGCGGATAAAACTCCACGCCGCCGCTCACCGACGTAAGCTCCGTGCCGTCAAACACAGAACAGTCTGACTCCTTGCCTGTATGGTTGACATCATAGGTAACCTTGCCCAGAACATTCAACTTGTCAATAGGGCGGTAAGCCAGCTCTGCCATTATTGAGCAGTCTTTAAACAAAAACGTGTGGCCCGACGAAGCGCGGTTCATGAAGTCGGCCTCAAGGCACAGCCTGCCGAGCGTAAGCTTATGTCCGAGCGCGAGATAGCTTATATATTTACCGGGCATGTATTCCACAAGGTTTGCTGAATACAGCGTGCCAAGGCATCCGTTGTTGCCCACCCACATAAGGTTATACGAATACATATCGTCGGCATTGGCACGATAGATGCTCTGGCTGCACTGCGCCATAAACTTGTTGCTCCCGTCGGGCGTGGTGTAGCTCACAGTAGCTGCCATCTGAAAAGGCGAAATATTGTTCCAGTATTCGGATGACGCATATACGTCAACAGGATTCTTGTCATACTCATATCCTCCCACAGCAACGACATCCTTGCCGGCAGCAAATTCCCACCGGCCGTCAGGACTATACACAAGTTTGGCCCAGTCAGTGGCATCAAAGAAACTCATATCTGAATGTCCCACATTAAGACGCTGACGATAGGCGTAACTGAAATGTTCGTCTATCTTTCCGTCTATTGACAACATGAGGTATTTTCCCTTAAACCCGGAGTTGTCGTGAATGGCCTTGCCGTCGATATACTCTCTCTGGTAGTCAACTCTGGTCAGCATCTTCAGTTTCAACAGTTCGTCCTGAGCATTGGCAGTCAGGACACACGCACCTAACAATACGGCACTGATAAGCGTTTTCATCTATCGTATCAGATTTTAAGTTAATTTTTTTTACAGGCGCAAATATAGCATAAATTGCGTTCAGCGCAAAATAATAATGAATGAAATATGGATAAAATTTCATGCCATAAAAAAAGCGCTGCCACGCAGTTGTGACAGCGCCTTATAAATGACTTATTTATAAATATGTGCGATATGGCACTTTAAAGCTTCTGCTTAACCTCAATCTCTGTGAAGGTCTCGATGATGTCGCCCACCTGAATGTCGTTGAAGTTGACCAGACTGATACCGCACTCAAAGTTGACGCCAACCTCCTTGACATCGTCCTTGAAGCGTTTCAGGGCATTGATTTCGCCTGTGTGGACAACGATACCGTCGCGTACTACGCGGGCTTTGTCAACACGGTGAACCTTACCTTCGGTTACGTATGCACCGGCAACGGTTCCGACCTTAGAGATGTGGTAAACCTCACGCACCTCAACCTGACCGGTAACAACTTCTTTCTTAACCTTCTCGAGCATTCCCTCCATAGCCGACTTGACGTCTTCTATGGCATCATAGATCACTGAGTAAGTGTTGATTTCAACGCCTTCCTGGTCGGCAAGCTTGCGTGCAGCGGCTGAAGGACGAACCTGGAAGCCAACGATGAGGGCGTCGGATGCGTCGGCAAGAGTAACATCGCTCTCTGAAATCTGACCTACAGCCTTGTAGATTACATCTACCTTTATCTTTTCTGTAGACAGCTTGATGAACGAGTCGCTCAGAGCCTCGATACTACCGTCGGTGTCACCCTTGACGATGATGTTAAGTTCCTTGAACGAACCGAGGGCAATACGGTGGCTGATATCGCTGAGGGTGAGTCGCTTCTGTGTGCGCAGACCCTGTTCACGCTGCAGCTGCAGACGCTTGTTGGCAATCTCGCGTGCCTCCTGCTCTGTCTCAAGCACATGGAAAGTGTCGCCGGCTGTAGGTGCGCCGTTAAGACCGAGGATGATGGCCGGCTCAGCGGGAGCTGCCTTCTCGATACGCTGGTTACGCTCGTTGAACATTGCCTTGATGCGGCCGTAGCTTGTTCCGGCAATAACAATATCGCCAACGCGCAGCGTTCCGTTGCTTACGAGTACCGTTGACACATAGCCGCGGCCCTTGTCGAGCGACGACTCGATGATGCTGCCCGTAGCCTTACGGTTAGGATTGGCCTTGAGGTCGAGCATCTCTGCCTCGAGAAGCACTTTCTCAAGCAGTTCGTCAACGCCTATGCCTTTCTTGGCACTTATCTCCTGGCACTGGTACTTACCACCCCACTCCTCTACGAGCAGGTTCATGTTAGCCAGGTCTTCACGTATCTTGTCCGGATTGGCTCCCGGTTTATCAATCTTGTTTATGGCAAACACCATGGGCACATTGGCAGCCTGTGCATGTGCAATGGCCTCGCGTGTGGTAGGCATCACGCTGTCGTCGGCTGCGATGATGATGATTGCGATATCGGTTACCTGTGCTCCGCGGGCACGCATGGCGGTGAAGGCCTCGTGTCCCGGGGTGTCGAGGAAGGTAATCTTTCGGCCGTCGGCAAGCGTAACGTTGTAAGCTCCGATGTGCTGGGTGATGCCGCCTGCCTCACCTGCAATCACGTTGGTGTTGCGTATGTGGTCGAGGAGCGATGTCTTACCGTGGTCAACGTGTCCCATCACAGTTACGATAGGAGCGCGCGGAACGAGATCGTTCTCGTCGTCCTCCTCCTCGGTTATTGCTTCTGAAACTTCGGCGCTGACATATTCTGTCTTGAATCCGAACTCCTCTGCAACGAGGTTGATGGTCTCGGCATCAAGACGCTGGTTGATTGAAACCATGATACCAACGCTCATACATGTACTGATTACCTGGTTGACAGAAACGTTCATCATGCTTGCAAGCTCGCTCACGGTTACAAACTCTGTGAGCTTCAGTGTCTTGCTTTCTGCCTTGGCCTCGGCGCGCTGCTCCTTCAGATGCTCCTGTGCGGCCTCACGCTTCTCCTTACGGTATTTGGCTCCCTTCTTGTTCTGGCCTTTGCTCGTAAGGCGTGCCAGCGTTTCCTTAACCTGGCGTGCAACGTCTTCCTCGTTAACCTCCAGCGGCTTGTGGTTGCGCTTGCGGTTTTTCTTCTTGGCGTTGCCCTTGTCTGAATGGTTGTCGCCATTGCCGCCATTGTTCTGTTTAACGGCCTGGTCTATGTTTACGCGCTCCTTGGTTATGCGCGAGCGTTTCTTCTTTCCGTCGGGATGAGCCTGCATGGCCTTCTCCTCGCGCTCCTTGCGGCGCTCCTCCTTAGTTTTCTTCTTGGGGCGTGTGCTCTGGTTGAGCGAGTCGAGGTCAATTTTTCCGAGCACGTTCACCTTCGGCGCAAGTTTTTTCTCGCTCTTCAGCGTAAATATCTTGCTTTCCTCTTTAGGTTTCTCGGGCTCTGCGGGCTTTTCCGCGGGTGCTGGTGCCTGAGCCGGCTTGGGTTCGGCCTTATGCTCGGGCTGTGCCGGCTTTGGTGCCGGTTTCTTTTCTTCGGCAACGGCCTGAGCCTTTGGTGCCGTCTGCACCGGCTCTGCCGGTTTTTTCTCTACAGGCTGCTGTGCCTTTTTTTCCAGGCTCTGGGCAGGAGCCTCAACTTTTACGGGCTCTTTAGTCTCTTGCTTAGGCTGCTCGGGCTTAGCCTGTGCAGCAGGTTTCTCCGGGGCCGGAGCAGGCTTCGGAGCCGGCTTTTTGCCTATGCTGTCGAGGTCGATTTTTCCCAGAGGTGTGTATTTCTGTGGTTTCACGTTTCTCACGTTGTTATCTGATTTCTGATCCTTATTGCCGTCAGACTGGCGCTTTTTGTCCTTCGGATGCTTCAGCAGCAGCTTTTCGGCCTGGTTTCTAACCTCTTTGTCTGACTTGAATGCCTCAACAAGTGCATTATACTGACTGTCGCTGAGCTTGAAGCTCAGTTCTTCTTTAACCTCTCCGAGGTCACTTCTTTTTCTCAGGAACTCAACTGCGGTCTGGAGTCCTATATTCAATTCACGTATTGCTTTATTTAATCTTATGCTCATTTTCTTAATTAAGTAATTGGCTGTTGCCGAAATTTGTTTAATAATTCATAATTCGTAAAATACCCCCAGAATGTATAATTCATAATTGGCATCATGGTCAGACGGGCGCACGCGGCACCCGTCCGGCGGCCAAAGCCTCATAATGCCAACCCAAAAGCCCGAAGGCCTGATTATGAATTATGCATTATGAATTATGAACTACTTAATTTCCTTCAAACTCGGCTCTGAGTATCTTCAGCACGTTGTCAACGGTCTCTTCCTCAAGGTCGGCTTTCTCTACAAGCATCTCGCGCGGAGCGTTGAGCACAGCCTTAGCAGTGTCGAGACCAATGCCCTTGATTGAGTCGATAATCCACTGGTCGATCTCGTCAGAGAACTCGTCGAGATAGATATCCTCGTCGACCTCGCTCTCGTCGAGCTCGCGGAATACGTCGATTGTATATTCGGTAAGCATGCTGGCAAGCTTGATGTTCATACCGCCGCGGCCGATAGCCAGAGACACTTCTTCAGGACGAAGATAAACCTCTGCCTTCTTGTTCTCCTCGTCGACGTTGATGCTTGAAATCTTTGCAGGACTGAGCGCACGCTGAATGAAGAGCTTGATGTTGGCAGTGTAGTTAACAACGTCGATGTTCTCGTTGCACAGCTCGCGTACAATGCCGTGAACGCGGCTACCCTTAACGCCGACACAGGCTCCAACCGGGTCTATACGGTCGTCGTAGCTCTCAACGGCAATCTTGGCTCTCTCGCCCGGCATGCGGGCAATGCGCTTGATGGTTATAAGTCCGTCGGCAATCTCGGGTACTTCAGCCTCAAGCAGACGCTCAAGGAACATGTTGCTTGTGCGCGAAAGAATAATTTTAGGATTGTTGTTGTCGTTGTTAACCTCCTTAATCACGGCGCGAACCGTCTCGCCCTTGCGATAAACATCGTGAGGTATCTGCTCCGACTTGGGCAGGATAAGCTCGTTGTTCTCGTCGTCAACGAGCAGCACCTCGCGCTTCCACACCTGATAAACCTCGCCGGCGATAACCTGGCCAACGCGGTCTTTATACTTGTTGTAGAGGCTGTCGTGCTCAAGCTCAAGCACCTTTGAAGCCAATGTCTGGCGGAGGTTAAGTATGGCGCGGCGGCCAAACTTGCTGAAGTCAACCTTCTCGCTCACTTCCTCGCCCACCTCATAGTCGGGCTCTATCTTCTTTGCGTCGCTGAGCGCTATCTCCTTGTTCTGGTCTTTCACCTCTCCGTCGGCCACAACAATGCGGTTGCGGTAAATCTCGAAGTCGCCTTTATCGGGGTTGACAATAACGTCAAAGTTCTCATCGCTGCCGAAAATCTTGGCGATGACGTTGCGGAAACTCTCTTCCAGCACGCTCATAAGAGTGGTGCGGTCGATGTTCTTGGTATCCTTAAACTCTTTGAAGGTGTCAACCATGCTCACGGTTTCTTCTTCTTTCTTTCTTGCTACCATAGCTGTCTGTATATTTTTATTTTATTATTATCGTCACAAACGGCGGCGCTGCCGCCACAGGCTCACGTCTTGCCCACAATAAACGGGCGCTACAAAACTATTTGAAGTTAATCAGATATTTTGTGTATTTCACGCTGTCCATGCTGAACTCGTGGTCTACGTCGGTCAGCACGGGGCGCTTTGAGCCTTCTTTCTTTACCTTCTCGCTTACCGTAACGGTGAAGTTGCGTCCGTCAACGGCCTTGAGCACGCCACGGAATTTCTTGCCGCCGGCGTCGAGAACCTCAACTTCTTTTCCGACAAAGTTGACATACTGCTGCGGCACCTTGAAGGGCTGGCCCAGTCCGGCGCTGCCCACCTCGAGTTCATAATCTTCTTCATCGCGGCTCAAATGGTCCTCAATGAAGCGGCTGAGCTGCACACAGTCTTCAATCCACACACCGTCGGCATGGTCAATTTCAACTACAATCTTGTCGTCTTGGCTGATTTCGATGTCTACCAGGAAATATTCCTTGTCCTTAAGCCACTCGTCAACTAAATTTTTTACTACGTTTTTGTCTATCATAAACGGGTATTTAAAATAAAATGAGGGACTTCGTAAAGCCCCTCATTCCACTGAACGCTGCAAAATTAGCAATAAAATCGCAGGTTAGCAAATATTTTGCGGTTTTTATGCAGTCTGTAACACAATATTTATAAAGAAATCGGCCTTATGGCCGTATTTGACGGCGTGCAGAGGCATCATGGGCATATCTATACGCGCAAAGGCTACAGCCTCAGCGATAAACTCAGCGACAACGAAGGCAAAGGCAGCATGAGCCAGTAACGCCCCGAATGAGACAACGCAAAAAGACATTAGCGGCGATTGGGCCCCGGCATAGCCTTATGAGGCAGAAACGGAGCTATCTACAGCATGAGCCGCTCTATGTAAAATATGGTTAATTATGTTAATTAAGAATAGTTAAAACGGAAATATCATGCAGCCGGACGGCATTTTGCACGTAACTGCATTAAAAAACGGCCTTTTCATATTGCCCTGTATGTCAGCAACTTACATCTTACACCTTTATGGCGGATGCTGAAAAAAAGGGCAAACGGCGGCTTGGCGGCTTGCAAAAAGGCACTTACGGCAATGTAAAAGGCCGTGTTTTGCAATACAAAACGATGCTTTTTGTCACATAAAAGGGCACAAAACGCATGACACATCACGGAAAAATGGTATGAAAACGATGAAAAGACGCGCAAAAGGTTAAATTATTTAACTCTTGAATTCTATTTCGGAGAGAAACAAAATGTTAATTATTTTCGCGCCAATGTTAAAATTACGGTGATATGGTTCATGTTGCATGATATGGCACAAACGTTGCTCAAGCGCACGAGAACCTACGCGCCGCCGGAGCATACAACTGTAAGAAAGAGCCGCCGGAGCCACGGCGGCGCCCTTTACGGAAGCCTGACGGCAACGGCACATGACACGGATGCACGACCGACAGACAAACAACAAAACGAGAACAAAACGTGTACACCTTATTCTTATATAGAAGCACTGTTTTAAACATCAAGCGGCAAACAAACAGACAATATATGTTAAAAAAGCAAGTGTGAACGATACTTGTTACAAATACCAACGGTGCAAATTAATAAAAGTGCCGCAGACACGCTAAAATTTGAGCAAAAAACTATCTTTTTTGATTTTATACTGTCTTTTCCATCATATTTTCTTAGTTTGCAATAAAAAACTTCTATATTTGCAAATGATAAAATGACCTAATATAAGGAAAAACATAAGACCTTTGAATGGTTAAAAAAACAAGCTGTCATAAAGAGTCCTTATAAAACCTTGAGGAATTCTTGGAAACTTTATATGTTATTTTTTAGATTAACGCCATTAGTCTGAAACCTATTAAAACGACGATTAAAAAAATATCTAAGCGAGCAATGATTATGCGCTGATGCCAACTGTATTCGTGTCAATCAAGCCGGCGCAACGTTTTTTATATTGTCACTTATGTTTAACAACTGTATTAAAAATATGAAAAAAAACATGAAGCATTATTCAGGCAAAGCCCTGACAAAAACTTCTGTCATTTTCGGTCTGTCAGCCCTCATGTGCGTACCCGCCTGCGGATATGCTGAGAATGCCGACGCCAAAGAAATGGCGGTACAGGTGGTTCAGCAGAGCCGCGTGGTGAAGGGTATTATCACTGACGAAACAGGCGAACCGCTCATCGGAGTTACCGTCAGACTGAAAGGCAGCAAGGCCGCAGCCGTAACCGACGTAAACGGCAACTTCTCGATTGCCGCAAATGCCGGCGACCAGCTTGAGATAAGCTACATCGGCTATGCCACAAAGACAGTAAGAGCAAGTTCGACATCGCTGCAGATTAAGATGGAGCCTGACTCGGCAACTGAACTCGACGACGTAGTGGTTGTAGGTTACGGTACGATGAAAAGGCGCGACCTTACCGGTGCGGTAACTTCAGTCAAGGCTGAAGACATTACCCTCACGCCGTCGTCGAACCCGATAGAGGCATTGCAGGGAAAAGTGGCCGGACTCGACGTCACCAAGTCGAGCGGACAGGCCGGTGCTTCAATAAGCATGCAGCTGCGCGGCACGCGCTCGTTCACCGCAAGCGGCGACCCGACAGTGATAATCGACGGAATGCCGGGCAACCTCAGCACTATCAACGCCAACGACATTGAGAGCATAGAGGTGTTAAAGGACGCATCGTCTACGGCCGTTTACGGTTCTGCCGGAGCCAACGGTGTAATCATCGTTACGACAAAGAGCGGCAAGGAAGGCAAGGCCAAGGTTAACTTCAACGCTTATGTGGGAGTCAACGGATGGTCGGAAGTGCCCGAAGTCTACGACGGACCGGGCTATTTCAACATGCGCAAGCAGTCGCAGATTGAGTCGGGAGGATACACCGACGACGCAAGCGTGCTGGGCAACACCAACGCATGGGACGCATATCAGAAAGGACAATACATCGACTGGGCCGACGCTCTGCTCAAGACCGGCGTGATACAGAACTACTCGCTCTCGGTGAGCGGCGGAACGGAGAAGACAAAGGCTTACATGTCGCTCAACTTCACCGACGAACAGGGACAATATGACAACGACGACTATAAGGTTTATTCTACAAACATTCGCGTTGACCACGAGCTGAAGAAATGGCTCGCCATCGGTGTGAACATGCAGGGCAGCTACGTCTACAAGAATTCGGCATACGCAAAACTCGACCGCGCACTGCAGGCAAGCCCTATAGGAGCGCTGTATGACGAGGACGGCAACGTGAACGTTGAGACTGTTCCCGGCAGCGGCACGGTGAGCCTGCTGGTGAACAACAAGGGAAACTACCGCAACAACAACCAGGTTACGCGTATTTACCTTAATCCGTATATCCGCATCAACCCGCTGAAGGGACTCACATTTGAGAGCCGCCTCAACGCTTCGCTCACGTTCAACAAGAGCAACAAGTTTGACGGCATCGGCTCTTACAACTATTATTTCAACAACGGCGCAGGCGCAACGGGCACCAACTCGGGCGTATACGCATCGGTTGAGCAGACTAACGGATACAACTACAAGTGGGAGAACATCCTTACTTATAACTTCCAGATAAACAAAGACCACGACTTCACGCTGACCGGCGTAACGTCATGGAACCACAACCGCCAGGAGTATACTTACTCTTATGCCGACAACCTGACAACTAACACTTATCAGTGGCACAACCTGGGAGCAGGACAGAACCAGAAGGTTAACTCTACTTATCTGATGTCGAAGGGCATGGGCCTTGTCGGACGTGTCAACTACTCTTACAAAGGCAAGTATCTCGCATCAGCATCAGTAAGATACGACGGTTCTTCACGCCTGGCAGAAGGCAACCAGTGGGATGTGTTCCCCGCATTCTCGCTCGGATGGCGCATCTCTGAAGAAAAGTTCATGGAGGGCACACGCAGCTGGCTCGACAACCTGAAGATCAGAGGCGGATACGGTGTTACAGGTACTGCTGCCATCGACGAGTATTCAAGTCTATCTGTGCTCGAGCAGGGCTACTACGGACTGGGCGGAACAAAGCTTCCTGCATATCACTTCAGCCAGAACGTTGCCAACCTTAACCTGGGATGGGAGAAATCAAAGAACACTAACATCGGTCTCGACGCAAGCTTCCTGAACGGACGCATCGACATGGCTCTCGACTGGTATTTCACCAAGACCGAGGACGTAATCTGGCAGAAGGCGCTGCCTATAACCAACGGCGGATACAACTCGTCAGAATATTACATGACAAACATGAACATCTGTGAGACCGAGACATCGGGTCTGGAGCTTGCGCTCAACACCCGCAACATCGTTACAAAGGACTTCACATGGACATCTAACATCACATTCACTTACAACAAGGAGAAGATAACCAAGCTGGCTACTCCCGACGCCGAATATGTAACCAACGGCGACAACGGACTTGTACTGATGAAGGGCGAAGCCGTAAATTCATGGTATCACTATAAACTTGACGGAGTGTGGAAGACTTCTGAGGCTGCCGACGCTGCCGTGTTCGGAGCTAAGCCGGGCGACATCAAGATTGACGTGCCGGGAATGATTCACAACGGCGAAGGCTCTTACTCTAAATGGGTTGAGCGTGAGAACGCAGAGACAGGCGAGATTGAGCGCGTGCTCGAGACTTACACTGCCGACAATCCTTACGTTGTGAGCAGCAACGACTATCAGGTGCTCGGACATAAGAACCCTGACTGGACAATGGGATTCAAGAACACGTTCACATACAAGAACTTCGACCTGAGCATATACCTCTACTGGCGCTGGGGACAGACAATAAAGTATGACATGCTCGGCAACTACGACCCGACAGGCTCGAAAAACTTCCCGACATACTTTGACTACTGGACACAGGAGACAGGCGACCAGGACCACTACTTCCCTGCACTCAACTCATCGCGCGACATCACCACCTACACGGGATATTACGCACTCTCTTATGTCGACGGCTCTTTCTTCAAGATAAAGAACATCACCCTGGGCTACACACTGCCGCAGAAATGGGCCAAGTCGGTAGGCATCGAAAACTTCCGCGTTTACGCCACAATAACCAATCCGCTCGTAATACAGAAGAGCAGCCTGCTGAAAAACTACGACCCGGAAATGGACGGAAGCATAGACTATCCGCTGACAAAGCAGTTTGTGTTCGGAGTAAACCTCACATTCTAAAGTAATGCGCGGACAGACAAAAGACAATTTAATGTTGTTACAAATAAAAATGAAAGTCAAAATTATGAAGACAAAATTATTATATACGGCAATTATTGCCGGCACGCTGAGCCTCGCTTCCTGTGAGCTCGACGAATACAACCCCACCGGCGGCGACGCTACAATAGAGTCGTTCGACGCATGGCAGGGACTTGAAACTTACTGCTACTCGCCTCTGGCCGAACAGCTCTACAGCGTCTACGACTTCATGTCGGTAGCCGAGGGCGGAACAGACATGTGGCTCACCCCGGGAGGAAACCCCGACTATGCAAAGCAGCTAATATACTATGACGGACTGACAACAAACACCAACGGAACCAACAAGGTGTTCAAGCAGGCCTACTCATGCATCGCGTCGTGCAACGCTGTTATCAACAACGCTGACAACGTGAAGGGTATAACCGACTACGACAAGAAGATTCTGACGGCAGAGGCAAAGACTCTGAGAGCGTTCTACAACCTGCTGCTCGTAACTTACTACGGCCCTGTAACGCTGAGCCAGGAAGACATCAGCAAGGGCGAGACCAACGTAAGACCGGTGCGCAACACTGTTGAAGAATTCTATACATCCATCATCAACGACCTAACAGAGGCTTCTAAAGACCTTGAAGTACAGCCTTACGGCGGCAACTACGCAAGAGTATGCAAGAAGACGGCTCTCGGACTGCTTGCACGTGCCTATGCACAGGGCGCAGGCGAAGGTCTGAGCGAGAACGGCGTAAGCTACTGGCAGAGAGCAAAAGATGTGGCAGAGGACATCATCAACAATGCTTCTGCATACAACGTGTATCTCTATCCCGATGTGTCTGACCTTTGGGCACAGGCCAACAACCGCAACAACCCCGAGGCTCTGTTCATTGTATCGGGACGCGACGCCAACGACGAGTCGTACAACTATGTAAACTGCAACAACAACCTGTTTACATACACCATCTGTAACCCTTACAAGTGCAGCGACATCTACACTCGCGCGGACAACACCAACTATTATCTTGGCCGCACCAACAACAACACGCTCGCACCTACAAAGTACACTCTCAACGTGTTCGACCCGTCATGGGACAAGCGCTACGAAAACACATTCATGACAGCATTCGGACTCTTCTCTATGGTTGATGCCGGATGGGTTGGCCCCTACTCTGCATGCCGCGTAAAGATAACTCCTAACCTCGTAACAAAATACGGCATCGGAGAGCAATACGTAGGACAGTATATCTATCCTTATGTAGACATGGCAACATCAACATCAGCTTATGGCGGCAACCAGTATTATCCCACAGGTGTATGGGCTAAGGGCGACCACAGCGGCGACACAAAGAATCTTATCACTGACGTAAAGAACGTTTACGTGGTTGACTACCCTGTTGCAGCTGATGACGACCGCTTTGCAATAGTCCTTTCAAGAGACTACAAGACTCCTGAGGAAAAGGCAAAGAGCATATACTTCACAGTAAACATCGACGACCTGTTCGACGGCGACCAGTATAAGACCGCACAGTTTGACGGCACCAACTCTTATCAGCTCTACCCGTCACTCATCAAATACGACTGGTGCTACAACGGCGTAGTGGGCAACCACATGCAGCGCCGCAACGGCGACATGATGGTTATGCGCACCGCTGAGGTTTACCTCATCGCAGCTGAAGCATGCCAGCAACTCGGCGACCAGGCAGGAGCAGCCAAATATCTGAAACCGCTCCGCGACCGTGCAGCACGCCCCGGAAAAACAGCTCCCGAGCTTACAAACATCACAGAGGACACCATCCTTGATGAATATGCACGCGAGATGGCAGGCGAGTTCTGCCGTTGGTCACTGCTGAAGCGCCACCACAAACTCGGCGAACGCCTGAAGCTGTACAACTCGCGCGCAGCACGCTACTTCAACGAAAACATCCACTACAACCGTCCTATTTCGGCCGACTTCCTCAATCAGATTGAGAACAAAGACGAATATGGCGACAACGGATACGGAACTACTCCCGGAAAGGGATATTAACCTCTATAACGACAAAATCTAAATACTGGGGCTTAAAATAATTGCCCCAGTATTATTTTTTACCTTAACTTTATTATTTACTTAAAAACAACTAATTATGAAAAATTTATTACTCACTGCTGCACTTGTAATTGCAAGTGCAATGAACCTAAATGCCAAAACAAGTATTCACATCCCTACCGTAGCCGAAGCACAGGCCAACGGATGGGAAGCTCTCTGGGGTGACTACGCATACGGCTATGTAATGCCCGAAAACTACACTCTCGCTGACAACGACGAGTTTAAGCTCTACCTCAACAAGGCCGCAAACGTGGCATCGGGAGTACAGTGCAAAGACGACTACAGCATCGCGCTGCAGATGGGATCGTCTATGGAAAGAGAAAGCAACGAAGCCGTTTACATGCTTGAAGCTCTCTACAACGGAATGAAACAGCCATACGCCGTACTCACGCTCGAGCCTAAAGTAAGCGGAAAAATTTCTCTGTGCTACAGCCGCGGAAAGAACAGCACATCCATCTATGTTTTTGACACATCTGCAAAGGACGGACTTGGAACATACGTAATGGCAAACAGCGTTCTGTTTGACGATATCGACGGAGCCATCATGCCGCACACATCTGTCGTAAACGTCACAAAAGGACACAAATATTACATCTTCGGAGCCGAAACCGGCGCAAACATCGACTTCTACGGAATGGATTTCATTGCATATTCTGACCCTGAATATGCTACAACCACACAAGAAGACGCCAAAGGTTCTACGATGATAAATATTCCTACCGTTGCTGAAGCACAGGCCAACGGATGGGAAGCTCTCTGGGGTGACTACACATACGGCTATGTAATGCCCGAGAACTACACTTTCGCTGACAACGACGAGTTTAAGCTCTACCTCAACAAGGCCGCAAACGTGGCATCGGGAGTACAGTGCAAAGACGACTACAGCATCGCGCTGCAGATGGGATCGTCTATGGAAAGAGAAAGCAACGAAGCCGTTTACATGCTTGAAGCTCTCTACAACGGAATGAAACAGCCATACGCCGTACTCACGCTCGAGCCTAAAGTAAGCGGAAAAATTTCTCTGTGCTACAGCCGCGGAAAGAACAGCACATCCATCTATGTTTTTGACACATCTGCAAAGGACGGACTTGGAACATACGTAATGGCCAACAGCGTTCTGTTTGACGACATCGACGGAGCCATCATGCCGCACACATCTGTCGTAAATGTCACAAAAGGACACAAGTATTACATCTTCGGAGCCGAAACCGGCGCGAACATCGACTTCTATTCTTTAGGATTTACAAGCTACAGCGACTCTAACTACAGCGGAACAACAGGAATAGAAAATGTTGTATCAAACACAGGAGCAACAATAAACGACGGTAAAATATACACAATCGACGGACGCTATATCGGCAAAGACAAAGAAGGCCTTAAAAAAGGCATCTATATAATGAACGGCAAAAAATTTATTGTGAAATAAAGCCATAAGTCTTACTGACATGTAAAATAACAAGAAGGCCAACTTTCCATAAAAAGCAGGCCTTCTTGAATACATAAAAAACATACCTAAAAGAAATTTGTTTGACATTAGTATTCTAACCAATCTATTAAATCATTATGAATTTATTTTCAAAACTACTACTTTCAACAATCCCGCTACTGCCGATGACACAACAAGCAGAAGCTGCCATCGAAAACAGTCTCGACCCGCCTTCTGTGGTGTCTGAGTGGAGCAATTCGTCAACTTATCCTAAAATAATAGACATAAACTTCAGCGATGAGATGTGGCCGGGACAGACCTGGACCGGAGAAACAGGTGCCGACTGCCCCGAATACGCAGACGGAGCCTATGTGAACACCATCATCGAAGTGCCGGCAAACAGCGGAAACGAAGTGAAATATCCTGTATTGTTTCATCACTGCACTTTTGCAAACAAGAAATCATACAATGGCTACGCCGGAGCCACAGCCGCATTCAGCCGCATGTATTATCTCGGACAAAACGCAACCGGAGCCGGAACGTATCCTAACGACTGGACTGCTGAAGGACATACAAAATACATTGAAGACAACATAAAATACGGTGAAGACGGCAAGCCTATATATGGCGAAGCCGGATTTGTACAGATGTGCCGCGACGCATTCACCGACCGCGACCCAGAGACGATGGCGCCTGTATCTAATCACGGATGGATGGAGATTGACCATATACCATACGTTGAACGCATACAATGGGCATGGTCGTCGACATCATGGGGACGCGGAATAAAATGCGATATAAAAATAGGAGACGGCGACTGGCAGCCCCTTGTATGGATGGGTTCCGACATGCACAAGTTCGGTTACACATCATTCAGCGACCAGGGATATTTCATGGAGGACGTGATTGACGCCCACGACGTGTCGATACGCTGGCGCATCTGGGACGGAGAAAACATGAAAGACCCTGTGCAGACTGATGAAAACGGACTGCCTGTGTTTGGCAAGAGCGAGAGTCCGTACACACAACAGCAACCCACGCGTGTCCACAAAATTCAGATATTCGGCTCTGAGATTACTGCCGAGCAGGCTCAGTATGCCAAGGACAACCCTGTGAGCGACGTGGGCGAACTGTCGGACATTGAAGGCGGCGGAGACACTTCTGACGACAACGCACCCGACGCCAACGCTCCCGTAGAGATGTACACCGTGGCGCAAGACGGCACAGGCGACTACACCAAGATACAGGATGCCATCAACGCCGTAAGCGAAGGCGCACGAGGAATAATATACATCCGTCCGGGAGTTTATGAGGAAAACATATACTCGGGCACTAAGACTAACAAGAACAAATATATAAGTCTCATCGGCGAAGACAAGGCCACAACCATTCTGACATCATCGGTTGACCGCGGCTCAAACAACCCGAAGAACACATATAACGACTGCGCCGCGCTCAACGTCTACACATCACGCTTCTATGCCGAAAACCTGACCATACGCAACACAAGCGGCAACGTGGGACAGGCCGAGGCCTTGTTTACGGCAGGCGACGCACACATATTCAAGAACTGTCTGATAAGCGGATATCAGGATACATATAAGGCCAACATTGGCGCACGCGGATATTTTACGAACTGCACCATTGAGGGCGCAACCGACTTTATATACGACAGCGGACTGGAATGGTTTGAGAACTGCGAGATTACATGTCTGAAAGGCGGAGGCTACATCACCGCTGCAGGCGATGCCGGACTGACACTGACCAAGACTCTCTATCCCGAACTGAGCACAGACAAGTTCTATGCAGGCCTGTTCTTCCGCAACTGCCGCATTGTTCCTGCTCCGAGAGTATCGGTAGGCGACTATTATCTGGGCCGCCCGTGGAAGGAGAAATGCGGAACAATGTTCATACAATGTACGCTCGACGCACACATCAACGCCAAGGGCTGGAAAGAATGGAGCGGAGCCGAGAACAACTGCTCTTACTTTGAATACAAGAACGTTGACAAGAGCGGCAACCCGGTTGACACATCATCGCGCGCAGCGTTCAGCCATCAGGCCACAGACGCCGAGGTTGCGGCATACATGAATCCGGAGTTCCTCTTCTCTAAATTCTCTGACGTTTCATTCGACTACAACTCAATACTCAGCGGCGCTCCCGCACCAACAAACTTTACTGTTTCAGACACAGGCTTCACATGGGAGGGCAACGACAAGGCAGCAGGCTATCTTATATATAAAGACGGCGTGTTTGTTGACATGACTACAGAGACTTCTTACACTAAAGACGCTGCCGACAACGCCACATACACAGTGAAGAGCGTATCGCGCCACGGCGTGACATCAGATGCAGTTGAAGCAAAAGAAGGCGCAATGATGCTCGCATTCCCCACTGCCGAAGGCTTCGGCAAATACACTTCAGGCGGTCGCGGCGGACAGGTGGTTACAGTAACGTCTCTTGCCGACGACGGCACTGAAGGCACTCTGCGCTGGGCTTTCAATCAGTATCCCGACGAACCTCTGACAATAGTGTTTGCCGTCAACGGCGAGATTCATCTCAACAACAATCTGCGAGTAAGCCGCTCTGACTGGACTTTGGCCGGACAGACTGCTCCCGGCGACGGTATAAGCATCGTAGGCGACAAAGTTAATCTTGGAGGCTCACAGAATTTTATTATACGTAACGTACGTTTCCGCTCAGGCGACGGAAAACAAGACCAAGCCTGCGGAACAGAGAACTGCTCTAACTACATTTTTGACCACTGCGTATTTGGATGGTCTGTAGAGGAATGTATGAACACGGCCGACAGCCACTTCCTTACGGTGCAGTACAGCATCGTTCATGAAGGACTTTACCAGGCCGGACACGATAAAGGCAACCGCGGATATGGCGCACAATGGGGTGGCTCACCTGTGACATATCATCACAACCTGCTTGCCGGCAACAACTCGCGCAGCCCGCGCATCAACGGCGCACGCGGCGAAGACTATGTCGTGTTTATGGAATATGTCAACAATGTAAACTTCAACTGGGGCAACTGGAAAGCCTGCTACGGCGGAGAAAACGCTGCCGAAATTACATCTTACAACGGCAAGAACTCTGTGCATGAGTGCAACTTCATGAACAACTACTACAAACCGGGACCGCAGTCGCCCGACAATTCTGTATTTGTAAACGTTGGCTATATGCGCGACATAGGTCCGTCATGGGCACCATCGAAATGGTATGTAAACGGAAACGTGATGGAAGGCAACGCTACGGCTACTGCCGACAACTGGACAGCCATGTCTTCTGACCATTTCACATTAGAAGAATTGCGTGTCGACGAGCGCATCGTAACAGAGACTCCTTACTACAAATACAACGCCGTATTGGGCAATGAAGGCGAATATAACCCTGCGCTCTATATGCTCACTGACATAGAAACAGCCGAGGACGCATATAACACGGTGATAGAAAAAGCCGGAACCGTTAACCGCGACGTGATAGAGCAGCGCGTTATCAACGACGTTAAGACAGGCAATCCTAAATATACCGGTTCGCTGGCCAACAAGAAGGGTATCATCGACTCAGTAAACGATGCCGAAGGCTTCGGCCTCGACCACGGCAACGAGAAGGCGCCTACTGACACTGACGGCGACGGCATGCCTGACGAATGGGAGAAGGAACACGGACTCAACGCCAGCGACGCTGCCGACCGCAACCTGCGCAACGCCGAAGGCTACACCGCCCTCGAGGTTTACCTCAACGGACTTATGGGCGAAGTGCTCGACGATGACTTCACAGCGGGCATAACACAGGCTGTAACTGAAAAGCCGGAGATAAGCTACAACAGCAGCAACAACACGCTTACCGTGAGCGACAATGCCATTGGCGCAACGCTGCGCGTTTTCACCACCGACGGCAAGCTGCTTTGGCAGACACGCATAGCGTCTGCAACAACACGGCTGAACAGCCTTCCGGGCGGAATGCTTCTGCTGTATGTGAGCGGCAACAATCTGTGTCCGAGAATACTTAAAGTAGCAAACTGATATTCACTGATAAACAAACCGGCGGCAGCGGCCGCACGTACTAAAAGTTTTAATTTGAGCATTAAAAAAGTTGGCGGCAACCGTCCTGCTGAGCAGGATGATTGCCGCCTTCTGTCATGTTGGTAAGTTTAATTATATATCCGCTGTTTTTAATATTAGCAATGAGACTTCAGCTTCAATATTATTTGCCATAGGCACCGAAGAACTTCTGCGGAGCCTCAGCCTTATAAACCTTGCCGCCTACGGTAAGACCTGTGTTTACGAAGTCCATACCGCTCATTGTGTAGAGGCCGCTGCCGTCGGTGGCACCGTCAACCATTGATGTTACGGCAAAGTTCCATGAGGGATCGAAGGTAACGTTGTCGAGTCCTACAGCGTTATAGTCGAATCCGGCGAACTGTATGTTGATGTCGTTGGCAGCCTTGGCGATAACGCTGTGAGCGTCTACTGCGTCATAATAGTTCTCGTGTGCCATGTTATATCCTGCATACGGAGTCTTCACGCCGCCTTCTTCCTTGTCCTGGGCAAACGGACTCTCAACGCTTCCTGAGATGTAGCAGTTGTAGTCAATCTTTGAGTTGAGGTCACATCCGTCCTTTATGCCCGGGTTGCCCCAGCTCGGAGTCATGGCGCGGAACTTGCAGTTGACCATCAGGTTGTTGAACACATTAGCCAGGATGTTCTTCTCTACATATACGCATCCGCCCTTAGAACCGTCGCGGCGCCATCCTGCGTTAATAATTGTGTTGTTGTAAGCCACACACTTGGCCTGTCCGCGGCCTGCTGTATCGTCCTGACCAGAGCTTGACAGCTTGAGTCCGTTGGTGTTAGGACTGTACATAACGTTGTAAGCTACAGTTGTAGATGTTCCTGCCTTAACGTTAACGGCCTCACCGCCTGTGGCTCCGTTGCAGTAGAATGTGTTGTGGGTAATGATTCCCTTACCGCCCTGCATATATATTCCGTCGGCATATCCGTTGCGTATTGAGCAGTTCTCAACAACGAGGCTTCCCTTGAAGTCAGGTCCTGTTGTTATCTGCACGCCGTTGTCCTCGTTCTCTGTGTAGATACCGCTGATAACTGAAGGAGAGTTGGCTGTCATCAAGCTTCCTGTATATTCAATCTCGCAATAGTTGAACAGAGCCTCGGCGTTAGGATCAGAGCTGTTGAGCATGAATCCGCCCCAAAGGTTCTTGCAGTCGAGCACATTGGCAAATGTGCGTGCGTCCTCAGGAATAGAGAACAGGATAGGAGCATCGGCAGTACCGTCGCAATAGATATTGCCGTGAACGGTGAACTCAATGCCGGCTCCGTTGCCGTCGTTAGAGTTGAATATCACCTGCACGCCCTTCTCTATCGTGAGGCTCTTGCCAGCCTCAACCTCGAGCTGTCCTTCTACTACGTATGTGGTGTATGCCTTCCATGTGCCTTCCACCTTGCCGCTAACCTTAACCTGGTTCATCGTAACGCTTACGGCGCAGGTCTGAGCCTGTGAGGGGTTGCCTTCGGGAGTGGCTGTTATAGTGGCAGATCCCGGAGCCACGGCTGTTATAACACCGTCGGCTACTGTAGCCACGCTCTCGTCTGAAGAGCTCCATGCAACGTTGCGGTTGCTCACATTCTCGGGATAGAATGAGCATGTAAGCGTGTCATTAGCACCAGGAGTCATGCTCAGAGATGTCTGTGAAATGGTAAATTTGCTCAGAGCTGAGCCTTCTTCGTCGTCATCGTCGCTGCAAGCCGTGAAGGCCATGCATGAAATGGCAATAAGCATCATTGCCAAAAACTTAATCCTTTTCATAAAGAACTTATTAGTGTTGATAATTAATGAATTGATTTTTTAAATTTATATATTCTTTTGTTTACAGCTTGTATCTTACGCCGAGCATAAACGAGGCGCCTGTTTTCTCCTCGCGCTCAACTATTCCGCCGTCGTAGCGGCGCACGTTCTCAACCTTAGCATTGCGGTCGTTGGCGTGATAGTAGCGTATGAGCGGCGTGTTGAGCAGGTTCTGTCCCTTGAGGAATATGCTCAGTCCGTTCTTGAACGCCTTCTCAACGCTCAGGTCGAGCTGTGCTATGCCTGCGTCCCAGCGGTCGTTCTCATACATGCGGTCGATAACGGCAAGGCGCTTGCCTGTATAAGAGAAAGCCAGCTGTCCGTCCCATCCGTTTTTGGCATCCTTGAAGAGCAGCGAGCAGTTAACCACATGCTGTGCCTGACCGAAGAGCGGACGGGTCTGGTCAACATAGGTTGTGGTGATTGTTCCGGCAGCGTCTTCCACCTCGCGCATCTTTGTAGTAGTGATGCTTGAGTGGGTGAAGGTGTAGTTGGCCTTGATGCCGAACCAGCTGAAATATTTCATGAAGTCTATCTCAACACCCCAGTTGGTGGCGTCGCCATAGTTTCCGGGGGTATAATAAGAGTCCTGGCCCTTTACCACCATTCCGTACTCAATAGGATCGTATATTTTCTTGTAGAACAGACAAACCATGAACTGCTCGCTCGAACGTGGGAAATACTCATATCTGAAGTCGAAGTTGTCGGCCGTTGAGTGTTTCAGGTCGGGGTTACCGCTCTCGGTGTAGTCTTCGTTAATCTGGTGATAAGGCACAATCTCGAAGAAGCTCGGACGGTTGATGGCTCTGTAATACGACAGACGCAGGTTGGCATTCTTGTGCACTTCGTATTTGATGTGTGCATCCGGCAGCCAGTCTATATAATTCTGATTTCCGGCGTTGGCGGCTCCGTCAACAGGATAGAACAGCGTGTAGCCCTGGTCGGTGTGCTCGGCTCTGAGTCCGGCAATAAACTGCCAGCGGCCGCGTGTGAAGCGCACCTGTCCGTAGCCTGCGCCTATGCGCTCAGTGGCGTCATAGTTGAGCGGATTGGCATAGCTGGCGGTAACAAGACGGAAGTCAATCTCGTCGAAGTTGTTCCAGTCGTCGCCGCGGAACTGGTCGTAGCGCTCTGTCAGAGTCTTGTCGGCGTCATAGGGCTGAAAGTCGAACTCGTTGTAGAAGCTCTTGCGCTTCTTGTCGCGGTACATACCTCCTGCCATGAAGTCGAACACTCCTCCGTCGGCAGTCTTCAGCTTATAGTCAATGTCGAGATATCCGGCTATGTCGTTGTCGCTGTTGTGCTCCCAGCGGCGTATGGCTCCAAGGTCTTTGTTAACCCACTGTGACGTTCCGTTCTTGTTGTTCATCAGGTTTATATAGGCATTGTCAGGGGTCTCGTTCTTTGCCTCGGCAATGTTGAATCCCCACTTAACGCCCAGCGCGCCGTTGTTGAGCAGATTATGTTCGCCGCGCAGCGTTGAGTTGATTATGCTCTGATGCTGCCAGCGCATACGTATCTCTTCCTCGTCGTCGGTCACGGCGTCGCGCACCTGTGCGTTGCGGAAGTCCATGTATCCGTTATACCATGTCAGCTTGTTGCGGTCGTTTATGTCATAGTCGAGCTTCAGGTGGGCGCCGAGCCTTGTCTGCTGCTCAGAGAAGTCGCGGTTGGTTATTATCTGAACGCCGTCGCTTCCGGGGTTGCTGTCGTACATGTCGCTTATCTTGCCCTTGTTGCGGTTAGAGAAGCTGAGGGCAGCCATGATGCCGAGATGATTCTTGAAGAAGCGGTCGCCGTAAGACACGCCCAGCGAAAGGTCGGGCAGCGGCTTCTGCGACTTCATGTGCAGGTTGCTCTTGGTGAAGTCGGTGGCGTCAACCGGGTATGAGTTGCCGTATTTCTCAAACGGACTCTTCTTGTCGATGTCGCCGTAGTTGAACGACTGGAAGTCGTGGTCGAAGAAATAGGCACTGTATCCTGTCGACACGTTGATGTTGAGCATGCGGCTCGACGGTGCGTCCTTCATCACCATGTTTATGGCTCCGCCTATGCCGTCGCCTTCCATGTCGGCAGTCAGGGCCTTGGTAACCTCCAGACGGTCGAGAAGCTCAGAGGGAAATATGTCGAGCGGAACAAAGCGGTTCTTGTTGTCGGGGCTTGGTATCTTTACGCCGTTAACCAGTGTATAGTTGTAACGCTTGTCCATGCCTCGCAGTATGGCATACTGGCCTTCGCCCGAACTGCTGCGCTCCATCGTAACGCCGCTCATGCGCTGAATTACGTTGGCAACGGTCAGGTCGGGACTAAGCTCTATCGACTTCTGGCTCATCACGTTCATAATGTTGACGGCATTCTTCTCCATCAGTCGGGCGGCAGTCTCCGAGCGTCCGTGATTGGCGGCACTCACAACCACACCTGCCAGCTCAACGTCGGTGCTGGTCATAGGTATGTCTACCGACTCCTCGTCTGAAGTCACTTTCACTTCAACGGGCTTGTAGCCTAAGTAGCTGCAAACAAGCGTAAATTTGTTTTTGTCAACAGATAAATTAAAAGTTCCGTCAAGGCCGCTGACAGCGCCCTTTGTCGGTGCCTCCTTGACGATAACATTCGCACCTATAATCTCTTCTCCTGTGCGTGCGTCTCTAATCTTTCCTTTAATAACTTTACCTTCAGCCTGGAACATGACTGCGCCCAGAGCCAACAGCAAACACAACCTTTTCATCTTCTTGCCTTACTATGTTTTTTATTTGTTTTGCCTTTATCCTTAATCGCCTGCGAAAGTAGGTAATCAACGTTTCAAGAATATTACAAACATGTAAAAAGGATGATAAGACTGAGGGGATGAGCACTATGACCGGGCACAAAGATATCTTTACACCTTAATATATATATTATAAAAAATAACAATAACATTTTTTACAATGGCTGCCGGCAGCCACGCTTATAACATTCTCACTATCAACGTAAAACCTGCACATGACATTTTACATGCCCTGCTCATGCCACATAGCCGTGACAATGTTCCAAATATCTGAAACATGCAAAAGTTACATACTTGCAGGGGCGTGACAAAAAGCAGGAAACACGTGTTACAGGGAAACCGGGAAATGTAAGTATTTTTAGCAGAAAATATACGTTGTCTGTCGTCATATTTATATAATCTGTCGCAATAATAACTATTGTCACGATTAATAAAGCTGCATATCATACCTATGTTTTCATGCCATTTTCTGAAGGCATATCCACAGATATTCCGAAAGTTCAAAATATCCTAAATGTATGTTTCCGGCTGTGACGCAATATGGCAGCTTAACAGACTGAAGGGATAACCATGGAAGAAAGGCATAACAACAAACATGCACAAGCAAAAAAACAGGCAAAAACACTTGAAACAGACAGCCGCTTAAGCCAAAACCATGCTTTAAGCTCCGGAAGAGAAACGGCATTTGCAAAAGCGCTCAAAAATCTGTAACATTTTATACTATTTTTGATTACAGTCGATATATTTAGCTGCCGTATACTTTTGTCTTATTAAGCAAATAACGGCCGTTCGGTTTCAAACCGTTAGTGGGCCGTTTACGGGTTGTAAATGGGCCACTTTTCAGTGGTAAACAGCCCACTTTCTGAGCAAAAACAAGCCACTTTCTACGGACAAATAATTTATTGCTGACAAATAAAGCACACCGGGTATACGGCAGAACGTGCTGTTAACCTCACTACACAAAATGTTTATATGACAAACGCGCTTTGGATTTGAGCTTTTAAGCAACGACAAATGAGCCGCAAAATAACACCGTTGTGATAAATCCCCCGTAATTTTGCAACAGGAAAAACAAAACTTATAAAGACATTAAAGAACATGAAAAAGAGCATTGGAAACATCTTGGCCCTCTACCCTACACCAGCTGTAGTAATAGGGGCTACCGTGAACGGAAAAACCACATGGACACTCGTTGCACACGTAGGCATAGTGGCGCACGACAGAATCTCGGTGAGCCTTCACTCGGCCCACTATATAAACAAAGGTATAAAGGAGAACGGACGGCTGTCGGTGAACATAGTTTCTGAAAGCATGCTGCCTAAAGCCGACTACTGCGGCGTTGTGTCGGGCAATAAGACCGACAAGAGCCGCCTGTTCGGAAGCGTAACGGGAGCTGAAGGAACGCCCATAATAGACGAGTCACCTCTGAGCATGGTGTGCAAGGTGGAAGACGTGTACGAATGTAACGGCTTTGAGAACTTTATTTGCAGCATCATCGACACGTATGCCGACGATAGCGTAATAGGCGACAACGGAAAACTCGACTACAACAGTCTGAAGCCCGTATTGTTCGAGTTTCCAACATACCGTTATCTGCGCACGGGCAGCGTGATAGGCCACTGCACAGACGCAGGCAAACAATATAAAGAAAGCATAGCCGAATGACATGAAACAGCTGATAATAATATTAATAATGATGATAAGCAGCCTTAAAGGCAGCGCACAGAACGTGATAGACGTTCACTGCCACAACATTCCCCAATTCTACACCGACGTGCTTGAAAGCAACGGGGCAGCCCTCGACGAGGGCTATCCGCTGCCGGCATGGAGCGCCGAGAAGCATCTGGCATTCATGGACAGTGCCGGAATAAGATGCTCAGTGCTGACAATGCCTGCCCCCCAGCCTTACTTCGGTGACGACAAAGAGTGTCGCGACGTGGTGCGCAGATATAACGAACACTGCGCAGAGCTTAAAGCCAAACATCCGGGAAGGTTCTTGTTTTGCGCGTCGCTGCCGCTGCCCGACGTCAAGGCAGCCATTGACGAAGCCATATACGCGCTCGACACGCTCGGAGCCGACGGCATTAAGCTGCCCACAAACAGCCGCGGACTGTATTTGGGCGACAAGGAGCTGGAGCCGCTCATGGAGGTGCTCAACAGCCGAAAAGCCGTTATAATAATACATCCGCACAAGCCAGTGCCCGTAAACGAAAAACTTATGGCACAGATGCCGCTGGCTGCCTATGAGTATCCGGCTGAAACAACGCGGGCACTGATGAACATGCTTGCGGCCAATCTGCCGGAACGCTATCCGCAACTGAAAATAGTGGTGCCACACTGCGGCTCGTTCTTGCCGCTCGCGCTGCCGCGGCTGAAGGCGTTAGCACCCGCACTGAAGGCCGGAGGATATATAGGCGATATTGACATTAAAGGCTGTCTGTCGCAGCTCTACTACGACCTTGCCGGGGCACCGTCAGCAGAGGTGATACGCAGTTTGCTGACAATAACATCGCCGGGGCATATTCTCTACGGCTCCGACTATCCGTATCAGCCGGCAGAGGTGCTGACCGCCAACCTGCGCAGGCTCGACAAGGAGCTTAAAGCCGATAAAACGCTGTCGGAATACAGGGATATGTTTATGTGGAAAAATGCCGCACGGCTATTTAACATCGCCGATGCCGGCAGCACTGAGGCAGGCAACAGCGCTATGCCTGAAAAAGACAACAACGGCAAAGGCATGCTGGTGCGCATATCTGAAATAGAGATTTATCCCGAATACTTCAACGAATACATAACCGCTGCCATGAACGTGGGGGCTACGTCGGTGAGAGAGGAGCCGGGCGTGATAGCCATATTCCCGATGATACAGCAAAGAGACTCGTGCCAGGTGCGCATTCTTGAAATCTATGCCGACATGGACGCATACAGACACCACATAACCACTGCCCACTTTAACACCTACAAGCAGGGCACGCTGCACATGGTGAAATCGCTCGACCTCGTGGACATGACGCCCATGAACGCTGAAGCCATGGACGAAATATTCAGCAAGATGAAGAAGGAATAATGAAAAAGGAGTGTTATATTTGCAGCATGAACGGACTTATGGACAATTTGGTAAACTATGGTGACATTCTGTTGAGCTGCAGCATAAAACACGACATGCACATGGAGCACAGAATGCCGGCGCACTCGATAATATTTGTGCGCTCGGGCAAACTGATTATCGAGGGAAGGGACAGCACCGACGAGATTACTGCCGACAACTTTGTGTTTGTGCGCCGCGACTGCTCGGTAAATGTCACGAAGGTGCCGCTCGACGAAATGCCTTACCGGGGAATAAACTTCACGCTGCCGCGCCGCTACCTGAAGGAATATTATAACCGCATAGCGGCAATATGCAGAAAGATGAGGGGCATAAGCCCCATAGGACAGACGGTGAACATACTGCCGCAGACCACGGGACTGAAAAGTCTGTTCGGCTCGTTCATGCCCTACACCGACAGTGGCGAGACGCCATCGGACGAATGGCTGCGGCTGAAAGTGGACGAAGCCATAATGTGCCTGCTGAATATCGACCAGCAGTTTTATCCCACACTGTTCGACTTTAACGAGGTATGGAAGATTGACCTGCTCGATTTCATGGAGCACAACTTCACCGAGGACCTGACGCTCGAAGAGTTTGCGTCATACACCGGGAGAAGTCTCGCCACGTTTAAGCGCGACTTTGCCAAGATAAGCACGCTGTCGCCCCAGCGCTGGATTACGGAACACAGGCTTGAAAGGGCCAAAGAACTTATGATTAAAAACGGACTGACGGCACAGGAAGCAGGATATACGGCAGGATTTAAGAACAGGTCACACTTCTCACAGGCATTCAAAAAGATGTATGGCCACGCGCCGTCTGAATATATAAAAATGAAAGTGAAAAGATAAAAGTGAAAAATCCAAATGACTATTAAGTTAAGTGAAAAATGAAAAATCCAAATGCAAAGTTGTTTTATGACAACAAGTCATTTGACTTTAACTACTATAACTCCTAATAATAAAGTCATTTGTCTTAACTCCTTAACTACATAACTCCTTAACTCCTAAGAAGATCTTCAATAAAAAAGGGAGAGGCAAAAGCCTCACGGCTTTCACCTCTCCCGGAAAAATATATTCTCTCAATCTATTTTTTCTTAACTGTACCTTTTAATACAGCCTTATACTCATCAGGACTGTTGAGCAGTCGGCACGCCTCCTTCATCTGCTTGTCGTAGCGCAGACTGTTCTCCATGCTTCCTGCCTGATAATAGTAGGCTGCTATGATGTCGTTGGATATTATCTGCTTTAGCACATCCTTGTTATAGTCGAGATCCTTGGCTATGTTGTGCTTCAGTTTCTTTTCCAGATTTTCAAACTCGGTCTTGGCGTCGTCGTAATAGCCCTCAAACTCAACAACTTTCTTCAGCGACTTGAGCAGTTTCTCGCTCTCGGGGTCGTATGTGAATCCGCTCTTTATCACTCTCTGCTTGAAGTCTTCATAGTCGGCGTCAGAAAGTTCAAACTCTGAAGGCTTGGCTATAGTGGGGTGAGAAGCGATGTAGTCTACCTCATAGTCGAGCAGCACCTCAGTAGAGTCGAGCCCGCTCACGGTGAGATAATAGGCTATGTTGGGCAGCGAGTCGGGGCGCACCTCTATGTCGGGCTTAATGCCGCCGCCGTCGCGCACCTCGCGTCCGCCAGCCGTATAGAACACCTTGGTCAGACTGTCGGGTATGTGCTCGGTGTATCCGCCGCGCGCATGCTTATAGTTGATGGCCTGTATGCAGCGTCCGCTCGGAATGTAATATTTGCTTGTGGTAAGTTTCAGCTGTCCGTTGTATGATATGTCGACAGGCAGCTGCACGAGTCCCTTGCCGTAAGTGCGCGTACCCATGACTACGGCGCGGTCGAGGTCTTGCAGGCTTCCGCTGGTAATCTCGCTGGCGCTGGCCGTCTCGCCGTTGACGAGCACCACAACGGGCATAACCGTGTCGATAGGCTCGACGGTGGTCTTATAGTCATAGTTGGCGCGCTTCAGCTTGCCGCGCGTCTTAACCAGCGTGATGTCCTTCGGCACAAACATATTGACAATGTTGACTGCCTCAGAGAGAGAGCCGCCGCCGTTGCCGCGCAAATCGAGCACGAGGCCCTTCATGCCCTGCTTCTTCATCTCGATGAACGCCTTGCGCACATCCTTTGAGCAGTCTTCGGTGAAACTGCTGAGGTTAAGATAGCCTATGCTGTCGGGACGAAGACCGTAATAAGGTATTGAAGGCATGTTGATAGAGCGGCGCGTTATCCTGAACTCCATGTTCTTGCCGGTGCTGGGGCGCTTAACCTTCAGCACGAACGTGGTGCCTGCGTCGCCGCGCAGATGCGAGCTTACATAGCTGACATCCTTGTCGGTCATCGTAGAGTCATCAATGCTCAGGATGATGTCGCCCTTCTTCAGCCCCACCTCGGCAGCCGGGTTGCCGGCATAAGGCTCGTCGATGACAACGCGCTTCAGCTTCTGGTTGTAGCGTATCACGGCCCCGATGCCAACATAGCGGCCGGTAATCATCGTCTTCAGGTCGTTCACCTTATCCTCGGGATAATACACCGTGTAGGGATCAAGCGAGCGCAGCATCGAGTTGATGGCCGTGCCCACCACCTCGTCGGCATTGAGCGTGTCCACATACATCAGGTCAAGATAGCTGTAAATCTCGTTGAACACCTGCATGTTCTTTGCCACGTCGAAGTTGTGGCTCTTGCTTTCCTGGGCCGACACCGTCATGAAAGGCAGCATAAGCAGCACCATCAGCTGAAATAGTTTTATTTTCATCTTATGTCGTTATTGTTTCTTTTCTTAGCTACAAAAACAAATAATCTTGTCACACGGCGCACATCTTTGCCATAAAGGCCTACACCTATTTCTAATATATAAAGCCATAACAGGCTGCAACAAACAGCAGCCAAGGCTTCACCAAGACGGCACAGCCGCCAGCATATACCGGCATGACATGCCGGATAAGCCAAAATAGCCCCACAAGGCACATTGCTGTCACTGCCGTATGACTTTATGCAAAGGTACACGTTTAAATGGTGAAAACACCACTTTTAAGGGAAAAATTATTTTATTTTAGTCTAAAATTGAATTTTTTGCCAAAAAAGTTTGGAGGTTTCAAAAAATCTTCTTACCTTTGCATCGCATTTGAAAGGAAATGCATCACATGCTTCAATAGCTCAGTTGGTTAGAGCACCTGACTGTTAATCAGGGGGTCGTTGGTTCAAGCCCATCTTGAAGCGCAAGAAGGAGTTACTCAGGTAACTCCTTTTTTGTTTTCCTTATCTTCCCGCCGCGAAAGACGCCACGGCAACACCTACAAAAAGACCTAAAAACATTTCAACATAATCAACCAATAGCGCAAAACACTACCGGCCTGACACGAGCCATATTGCATCGTTACAAATTACGAGAACACCCAAACGCGCCAACCTGCATAATCCACAATTTAGCCCAAACGCCCCAAAAGACACGCAGCCTATCCTCTACCAGCCAAACAAACATAAGGACATAAAAAAATAGCCGCAAAAGCCCACATCATGAAGACCATTGCAGCTATATATCAAAAAAAACGCGTAAGCAAATTATCTCAAAATCTTAACCGTCTTGCCGTTGGCATACTTAACGATATTGATACCCTTCTGCGGCAGCACAAGCCTACGCCCGTCGAGTGTATAATATGCCTCAACGCCACCATTAGCCTCAGCCTCCACACTGCCGACCGACGTTGCATCATTATAAACGAAATTCACAGTAATAGTAGGACCGGCAACACCTTCAGAATTGTCGTTCATGCCCGAAACCTTCTTCACTGTATACACAATAGTCATCTTTGAACCCGGAGTTATATTTGCCACAGGATTCTCGGCAAAGCCATTATAGTTAATATCAAGCAGCCATTCATCCATCAAAGGCGTCACGTCTCCAAGTCCGGACGGAATTGCAGACCTATATTCGCCTGGAGTAGTATTGGCAGGCAAGCAACTGCCAAAACAAGTCTGATAGCCAGTTCCGTCTGTCATCTCTGTTATCGTATAGTCAATCCTTGCATAAACCTCACCTGAGACATTCTTCTTGACAGACAGCCCAGAATGGACCATAGGCCCCATAAACATATCTTCTTCAACTTCAGAACGTGTTAGAGTTGCACCGTTCTCAACCACGTTGCCATCAGCATCTACAAATGAAAACGTATTGTCTACCTGCGCACCGGCAAACACACTTCCCGCAAAAAGCGCCAAAGCAAGAGTAAAAATCTTTTTCATATTTATCAATCTTAGTTAAACATGTGAACACATATAAATAATTATCTTATTATAGTTTCTCTGCAAAACAAGACAACACGACGGACATTACAAGAAATAACGCCCGGCTGCCATCACCTGCAAAGATATGAAAAAGAATGAAAAAGCATATGTTTACGACATACATATTTGAACATTTTTGTCTTTTATCGCCTGAGACATACCTCAGAACCTATATTTTTATTTATTCTATACATTAAAGACGCCTGTTTGACAAATAAAAAAAATATATATAGTCATAAAAAAAATTCCGGCAAATACACCTTATATATTACAGCTACAAAATATGCTATTTATACATTATAAAATGTCGCCACAAAAACGACATAAATGTATAGAAAAAATACACAAAACGTATAACAATTATACATATAGCAATAAATATACCAAATTATAATCCATAAAGTTGGCATATTTTTAGCTGAAGTAACAATTTGAAACAAAACAGCCCCAAAGTCAAAATATTTTCATATTAATATTTACAAAAATACAGATATATATCAAATATAGTCGACATAATATCAATATTTTATTAATATTTCTTTGTTTAAAAGCACAAAATTATTATATTTGTACACGATTTCTCAAAAAATAGTGCACCGCACTCGTTAATCTTAAAATAAATTAAAATCGTAGACAATGAAAAAGAGTTTATGTTTAGCAATGGGACTTTTAGTTTTTCCCTTGTGCCTATCTGCACAAACTAAAATAGGTTATAGCAACGGTGACTTTGAGCGTACCGACGGTGTACGTCTGACCAGCAGCGAACAACAATCAGCCGCAATAAAAATTCCGGCGTCTAAACTGAAAGCTCTCTTGGGAAAGAAAATCACAGGAGTAAGAGGCGTATTCGGAACGAGAAATGTTGAATCAGTAAAATTTTTCATCACCGACGACCTTGAAGGAACACCGCTCTACGAACAAGCCATCAGCGGAGTAAGCACAAGCTGGAAAGACTTTAGCCTTGACACGCCTTTCGAGATAACAGCAGACAAAGACTTATATTTCGGATTTACGATAAACTGCACCACCAACTATCGGCCACTGGCATTCGACCGGAGCTACGGCGAAAAAGGATGCTCCTACGGAATGAACGAAGAAGGAAAGTGGGAAGATTTGTTTGACAAGAAAATGGGAAGTTTCAATCTTATGCTGCTCGTTGACGATGCTCCTGCATTTGTCGACGCATCAGTGCGTCCTTTTGATGCCAACGGATATTACAAAACCGGAAGTGAATATAAATTCCAGGGACAGCTGTATAACTTCGGCAGCGAAACGATAACAAGCTTCGACGTTCATTGCATGTTCGACAACAATGAAACTGAAACATTCACGATAAACGGAGTTTCGATACCTAACGCCTCAACGTACAACTTTGACCTGCCGAACATTTCAACAGAAAGCGAGGGCCGCAAAGTGGTTGAACTGTCAGTTGACAACATCAACGGCAAAACCGATGTTTACACAGACGACAACAGCTGCAACAGCTCTGTTTATTTTTATCCGGCAAACATTCAGCGCGCATACCTGCTGGAAACATTTACCTCACAGTCGTGCATGAACTGCCCTGAAGGACATAGAATTATTGAAGAGACGCTCAGCGAACGCACAGAAAATGTCGTACAGCTGTCTCACCACTCAGGCTATCAGGCTGACGCGTTTACAATGGAAGAAGATTCATACTATGTCGAACTGTATAACAGCGCATCTACATTTGCACCGGCATTCATGCTTAACAGGGCCACCAACGAAAATATCAACGCAAGCTCGCCAGTATTCAACATAAGCCGGGTATACGTTAACGAGAGCATAGACAGGCAGGCTACAATACAGCCATATGTAGAGATGAACATGAACACCAACTATGACAGGGCCACAAAACTGCTCTCAGGAACACTGAACATAAAGACACACGTAAAGCCTGAAGGATCAGACCCAAGACTCACTCTCTGTCTGATGCAAGACTCCATTGTAACTGTACAGACCAACGGCGGTGCCAACTATGTACACAGACACGCCTTCAGAGGCTGTCTGAACGGTGCATGGGGCGAACCGATAACGCTTGAAGAAGGCAAGGAATTTACAAAAGAAATCTCGTACACGCTGCCTGACAGCATTCTGTCTACGTATCTCAATGTATCATATATAAAGACAGTGCCCGAGCATATGTATCTTGTGGCTTTTGTAAGCAACTACAATCCTAATGACGCTACCGACCGTAAGGTGTACAACTGTACAGAAATATGCTTTACCGGAAATACTTCTACCGACGGTATTGCCGATATAACAGAAGAAAAAGCAAAAGCCCGCATCTACGGAAATTCAAGTTGTGTGACAGCAGACGGCGACTTCGATTACTTATACGTGTATGACATTAACGGCAAGCTGACGCGCAAATGTACGGCTTCTGGCGAGACTTTCACTCTTAGCCCCGGTGTTTATGTCACAAAGGCGGTAAAAGGAGGCAAGTCGGTTACGGCAAAATCGGTTATAGGACGATAAAGAGCAATACCGGTTTACATTTTATCAAAGGAAATAATCTCATATCTGAAAAATCTGCATATGGCAGCATAAGGTCATTACAGAAAATATGAGACATTAAAATAATTCATAAACTTAAAACAAATGCCTATGATAAAGCATTACGCAGCTGCCTTAGTGGCAGCACTTACAGTAGGAGGGACAGCTTTAGCGCAAAGTCCCGATATGAAGTTGAGATGCGTAGAAAAATGGGGCGATGCTATGGGAGACGCAAAGGGCATCAGCACCAAGGTTGTAAGTTATTACAATTCAGACAATCTTCTGGTTTCTGAAACTAACTATGGTGCGAATTATTCCACCAAGCAGTTTCTTCCAAGCAGATTCACTGTCTATGAGTATAACGACAAGAAGCAGTTAGTAAAGAAGTATTCACAACAATACGGCCTTTACGACGGCGAAGACCTGGCTTTCAAGGCATCTGTTGACACTGTCTACTACTCGTATAACGATGCAGGCTTACTTATTTGTGAGCGCAACATCCAAAGCAAAGACTCTATAGTCTACGAGTATGACGAACAAGGCAACAAAATAAGATACGCACAGTACGTACCTGACTACTACGGAACCATGAACGACGGCAAGCCTTATGTAATGAAGGAAGAAAGATATAGCGACTTTGTTGCCCCTAACTGCCCCAAGAAGATTATTGGCGACGGCAGATTCGACGGTGACAAGGTTTCGTACGACATTGCATACGACGAAAACTTCAACATGATTTCAAAGAAGAAGTTCAACTCAAGCGAAGTTCCTACCCAGAACGAATATTGGACTTATGACAATGGACAGCTCGTAACTTATATTAAGTATAATGTCACAAGCACTACCGGCGAAGATAACGAAGTCACGTACAGCGAGGTACCGGCATCAAAGAGTGAATATACAGTTCTTCAGGAAGAGCCTCTCCGCATAAAGGAACAGGGCTATAGCTATAACAAAAAGGATGCTACATGGGGGGCAAATCTTTACTATTATGTTTCGGAATACTTTAAGCCAGAATCCGCTACAGCTCCTGAACTGACAGTAGAGAAGGTTGCCGACAAGCTGAATACAGCGAAACTGACATTCAACACCACAAAAATAAGCGGCGTCACCAATGTTGCATACGACATTATGCGTCATGGAATAAAGATTGCGCGTCTTACGGCAGACGATGCTGAAGGAGGAAAGATAACATACGTTGATGAATACGTTAAGAACGGCGACTATGACTACTTCGTTCAAGCTGTCGACGCAGATGCCGACAATAAAGACGAAGCCCTCAACTCTTACGGATTCGGAATGAACGTATCAAACTTTGTACGCACAAACTTCTATACAGCCCTGCCTGCTGTAACAAACGTTCACAAAGTTGACATCGACTACGTTGACGGTCAATGCTTCGCCACAGTTAAATGGGATGAACCGGCCAACAAGGACGACTACAAGTTTATCATGTACAACGTGTTCCTCAAAGGAATGAAGATACAAGACAACCAAGGCGATACTCTCACTACCAACAGCTACAGAATAGCCATTGGATGGGGAAATGAAGCTTCTAACATTGAAAGAGACATATTTGTTCAGACTGTCTATGCCATCGGTAAAGCCAACAGCGACACGGTAACGATAAACAACAAGGTCTACAGCCTTGAAGGATACAAAACACGTTCTGTAGAAAAATGGGGCGATGTTATGGGCACGGCAACAGGCATCACCACTAAAGACGTTAGCTACTATAACTCTGACAACCTTATTGTTGCTGAAACTAACTATGGTGCTGATTATGTCACCGGTGAGTTTATTCCAAGCAGATTCTATGTTTACGTTTACAACGATAAGAAACAGCTTGTGAAGAAATACTCGCAGCAGTATGGACTCTATGATGGTGAGGATTTAGCCTACAAGGCTTCAAACGATACCATTCTTTATTCTTACGATGAAGCAGGAAAGCTTATTTGCGAGCGCAACGTTCAAAGCAAGGACTCTATCGTATATGAATATGACGAAGACGGCAACAAGATTAGATATGCACGCTACATGCCCGACTATTACGGCACCATTAACGGAGGTCAGCCATATGTAATGAACGAAGAAACATACAGTGACTTCATTGCTCCTGACTGTCCTACAAAGATTGTCGGCGACGGCAAATACGACAGCTATAAGTTTACTGTCGACGTTACATACGACAGCAAGAACAACGTTACTTCAAAGAAGCAATATGATGTCAGCGGAGCTCCTTCACAGAATGAATACTGGGAATACGAAAACGGTCTGCTTGCTTCTTATCTAAAATGCAGCGTCAAGGCTGTAAGCGGCGAAGGCAACGAGAAAGAATATGTAGAGGTGCCGAGCACCAAGACTCTGTACACCGTTGAAAGCACAGAACCTATGCGCATAAAGGAGCAGGGCTACTCTTTCAATAAGAATGATGAGACATGGGGTGCCAACATATACTACTACGTTACAGAATACTACAAGCCGGAAAGCGCATCTGCTCCTGAGCTGAAAGTTGAAAAAGTTGCTGACAAGCTGAACACTGTTAAGCTGACATTCAACACAACGACAATCACAGGTGTACAGAACGTTGCTTACGACATCATGCGCCATGGCATAAAGATTGCACGTCTGACAGGCGAAACCGCTGTTGACGGAATGCTTACTTATACTGACGAATATGTCAAGAACGGCGATTATGAGTACTTGGTTCAGGCTGTTGACGCAGATGCAGACAAGAGTGGCGAGGATGCACTCAACTCTTACGGATTTGGAATGAATACATCAAACCTTGTAAGTTCAAGCGTTTATACAGAGCTTCCTGCCGTTACGAATATTCACGGAGTTGACGTAGAATATGTAGACGGTCAGTGCTTCGTAACACTTGAATGGGATGAGCCTGCAAACAAAGACGACTATATGTTTGTAAAATACAACGTATTCCTCAAAGGCATGAAGATTCAAGACAATCAAGGCGACACCCTAACTACAAACAGATACAAGATTGCTATCGGCTGGGGTGACGAGAACGTAGAAATTGCACGCGACATTTATGTTCAGACCGTCTATGCCATAGGCAAGGCTAACAGCGACACAGTTACAATAACCAACAATATTATACCATCTGCCATCGAGACTGTAAATAATGGAGCTGACTTCCGTTATGACAATGGTACATTAACCGTAAGCGACGGTGCAACAATGGATGTCTATACTGTAAACGGCACAATTATAGCCCTTGGCCGTAAAGAGCCTATCGACATGACCAACAGTCCAGCCGGCGTTTATGTCGTTAAGGTAAGCAAGAATGGTGTTTCTACTATCCACAAGATTGTGGCCGGAAGAAATTACTAATATGACAAATCAAGTATGTGGCTTATTTCAGCCACATACTTGATATTTATATCGCACTTAATTTTATCAGGAAAGATTTATTAATCAATTTTCACATGAAAAGAATACTGACTGGTGTAATGGCAGTTGCCCTTTCTGCCACAGCAATGGGACAGCCGAAAGTTTATTTGTCAGAAAACTTCGACAACGGTATTCCCTCTGAATTTACAACTATTGACCGCGACGAAAATCCTGTGGCCACGTCTTACTATAAAAATGTTACTATAGGCTCAAGCTGGATTGCCAACATAATTGACAGCAAAACCAACAAAGCCGCATTCAGCTTCACTCAAGGCAACTACAGCTTTGCGCAGGAAAACTGGCTAATCACTCCTCAAATATCTATCAATTCTGACACTGAGACATATCTGCGCTGGGATGGAAAATCCGTATATCATGATTACCCGGAAGACTATAAAATAATGGTGTCTACGAGTAATGATGACATCAGCAGCTTTAAGGAATTGTTCCGTGTTGACAAAGAAAGTTATTTCTGGAAGACTCATGCCGTGTCGTTAAAGCAGTTTGCCGGCAAAAAAATCTACATTGCCTTTGTATGCACAAGTATGAACAAATACATTTTGGCAATAGACAACATGTTTGTTGGCGAGCTCGACAGCCATAGTTTCGACGTAAAGAACACATCGAGCCGCTTTTCAGGAAATGTTGCATCAACATCTGTAAGCGGAAGAATACGCAACACTGGTCCGGCTACTGGTATAAAGTCAATAATCTGTAAAACAGGCGAAAGCGAATTGACAGAAGACGTAGACATCGAAGAACTGGCACCTGAAGCAGAACTCGACTACAAATTCGACATTCCTGTTGCAGCCAACAGCATTAACCGCTATGACATAAGCCTGCTGCTTGCAGACGGCAGCGAGCAAAAGATATACAATGACAGCGTTATCAGTTCATATTTTCCGCGCAAACTTCTGCTCGAAGAGGTTACAGGAGGATGGTGTCCCAACTGTCCCGACGGAGTACGCTATATAAATGAAGTAAAAGAGCGCATGGGCAACGACCTTATTGTCGTATCCATACATATGAGACCCGACCCGCTAATATGCAACGAATACGCCAACGACATGGTACGCTGGCTGTCAAGTCTCCCTTCAACCATCTACAACCGCGACCTCGACTACAAGAACACTGATATGTACCACACTGAAGGATTTCTTGAAAAGGCCATGCTTGAACCTACCACAGCCATGGTTGAAGCAAATGCCGAGCTAGACGGCGACAAAGTGAACATGCACGCCGACATATCATTTGCTGCCGATTACGACAACTCCTCAGACAAATACCGCGTTGGCTTCACCATTGTTGACAAAGAATACACACAGGGAGATGTTGTTCAGCGCAATTCATGTACACTGCTGAGTTCTGGTGAATACTACTATCTGCCGCAGGAAATACCGGGTTCGTTTGTCTGTTTCCATGACATGCCGATAGAAGGAAGTACTATTCTTACCGGTGTGCCCAACAGTCTGCCTGCCGAAATAAAAGCCGGCGGCAAATACGCACTCGACTATCAGCTGACACTGCCCGACCGCATATACGGCACAGACAGTCTATGTGTTGTAACAACGGTATTTGACAGCCGTACAGGCGTTGTGCTCAATGCTTCAAGCAACGACATCGTAGCAGAAGAGACCACAGGAATAAATACCGCAGCAGAAAACACGCTCAATATAAAAGTATCAAAATCAGACAACGGATATATCAACGTTGTCCTTCCAGGCACAGATAATGCCACTATAAGCATAATAGGTCTCGACGGAAAAATCGTCAACAAGACCTCCGGAAGCAGCAGCGTCAGCATAAGCTGTTCAGGACTTCACGGATGCTATATTGTTCAAGTAAATCAAAACGGAAACAGATTTGTTAAGAAAGTCATATTATAATAAACTTAAAAGCATCATGAGAAAAGTTTACATTTCGATTTGCCTTTCCCTGCTATGCATGAAAGGTTTCGCAGACACTAAGCCCATGCTTATGTACAGCGACCCATATCAGTATGTGACAGCCCTTTCGCCTAACGGCAAGTGGGCTTGCGGTGCCCTTAACGACGGCACAAGTGAGTATGTAGCATTCTTATGGAACCTTGAATCTAACGAGATTCAGAATTTAGGTACGGGAACCATTGCTTACGGCGTTTCTGACAACGGCGAAGTGGTAGGAACGTTTCCTGACACCGAAGCTTCCACCAACGGTGCTGAAGTTTCTTCTTCAGGCTACTGGAAAGACGGCAAATGGTATCACCTTGAATTGCCCGAAGGAGTGAAATACACAGATCCTGATGCTGGCGGAGTGGCCAACTGCATCAGTGCCGACGGAAAATTCATCGGCGGTTCTGTTTACTCTGCTACAGGAATCTATACTCCCGTGATATGGGGAAACGGCCTACTGACACGCAATCTCAGCAAAGGATACGCAGGCTCTGTATACGCTGTGACAAACGACGGCTCTAAAGCCGGAGGCTGGACATACACAAAAAACTCAGGAGGCACACGTATCACTGTTATGTGGGACGCTGAGGGCAACCAACATTTCCTTACCGACGATGACACCCACGGCTCACCATTCTTTGCAATACAGAAATTTTCTTCTGACGGCAACATTGCTCTATATGAAAACGGATTATATGATTTTACAACAGGCAAGACCACTACAGTCTCGTCTATAAATCCTGAATTCTGGAGCTTTATACTTTACGACTTCAGCGACAGTATGTCAGTTGTCGGCTACGAACAGACACTCGATGGAGCACAATTCCCTATCATCTACCGTAACGGCAAGACAGAAAAACTTGAAGACTATCTGATTTCTCAGGGAGTTGACTTTGAAGCCGACGGAATGGTTGCCCCACGCGCTGACGGCGAAGGAAAATACAACCTTATGATGGCACGCTCTATCTCAAAGAACGACAGCGTAATGGCATTTACTTTCGTCGACAAAGATTACTATATGCGCTCTGCCATTGTAAAGCTCAATCAGAACTGCTCTAATCCTGAGCCGGTAAACGTTCAAGGTTCTGTACTTGACGGACTTAAGGCTACAAAGCTTACATGGAAAGCTCCGCTGTTGAACAGTGCCAACGTTAAAGGTTACAACGTCTACCGTAACGGCGAAAAAGCCAACGCCGAACTTATCACCACAACGTCATTCTATGACAGCAACCTCAGCATCGGCTCATACGAATATTACGTAACCGCCGAATACAATGACGGCCAGGTGTCTGAAGCTTCGAATAAAGTCAATATCAGTGTTGATGCCGACAAGGCCAACGCTCCTTACGCACTCACTGCACGTATGAAGAACGCTGAAAACGTGCTGCTGACATGGAACCGCCCGCTGAGCAATCTCCCGACAAAACAATACTTCAGCGTTAACGATAAGATAAGCGGATTCGGCGGAGGCAACAATTCGTTTGAGGCTGCAATACGCTACGATAAAGCCGAACAGCAGATGTACAACGGCTACAAGATAACTTCTGTCAAATTCATTCCGCTGGAAGAAATAAACGGATGGGACATCAACATATATAAGGACAAAGAACTGCTCTACACACAGCATGTAGACCAGACTCTTGTTTATGGAAAAGAGAACACTGTAAATCTCACCAATCCTGTGGCTGTGCCTCAGGACGGCGATCTCTACATTGCCGTCAAGACCAGCGTGCCTTCTACGACTAACAGCTCTAACATCATCGGTATGGTTTACGACAAATGCGTATCAGGATACAGCGACTTGGTTCGTCTGGTAACCGAAAACGAATTCTACTCACTTAACGAGGCATCAAAAGCCAGCATGGGAACATCTCTGCCTATAACATGGGCCATTGGAGCCACATTCAAGACCGATGACATGAGTGCAGATGTAGACGATGTGACAAGCTATAATATTTACCGCAATAACGAAAAAGTAGGCTCTTCAGAAGCAACAAACTTCATCAACGAATCTGTTCCGGCAGGCGACTATAAGTATGAGGTAGAGGCCGTTTACAGCAACGGCGAAGTGTCTGGCAAAACAGGCATCGATTTCAATGCAACTGTAAACACTTCCGCATTCAAGGCCATAAGCGATGTTAACGTAAAACGCGGCGACAAGGAAACTCAGGCCGTATTCAACTGGAACACTCCTGTTGACAACGATGAAACCGTAATAGAATACTGCGGCAAAAACCCGTCACCGGGCGCAATAGGCTCTAAAGAGAACAACTACGGATATATGGCCCTGACAAACTATTCCGGCGACAAACTGCTCAGCTATAACGGATACGACGTTAAGTCTGTACGCTTCTATCCTACAGCAGATGCCGATTTCACCATCATAATCAAGAAAGACGGCAAGGAAATTGTCAACCAATATGTTGAAAACTACAAGCTCAACGAATGGAACAACGTTGCACTCGAGGCTCCGTTTGCCATCGACGAGAACTCTTCTTACGACCTTATTATTGACTGCTTCGACGTTACTCCTGACAAAGCACCACTTGCACTCGACGGAGAAACACCTTTTGCCGGAATAGCCGACATGTATTCTATTGACGAAGGAGCTTCATTCGCATCTACCGGCTACATAGGCAACTGGATGATGGGACTCATCGCCACTGATCCTAACGCAAGCGACCTGCCCGTTGAAGGTTACGATGTAAGAATAGACGGCACAACTGTCAACGAATCAAAACTCAGCGAGCCTACATTCACTTACGATTTCAACGACGGAGCCGATCTGAATGCTACTCACAAGGTTAACGTTGACGTCTACTACAGCGTAGCAGGCAAGGTTGAAGGATCTGCAGTATTCTTCACACTTGCATCTACCGGTATCGACAGCAATGTAATCAACGACATCAGACTCGTACGCGACGGCGACAACTACATCCGTATCGAGGGCGAAGGTATAATCGGCGTCGATCTTTACGCCGCCAATGGTACGCTCATCAACGGAACCAACACTAACGTGGTTAACATTTCTGGCGTTCAGACTGGAACTTACATCATAAAGGCCAAGACAGCTAACGGCTCAAAGACCTTCAAAGTAAGAGTATCTAAATAATAAGAATATTTAGCCAAACGTGGAAAATGACAATCCACATACAGCAACCGCAGTCAACAAAGAGTCCGGATTTTATTAAGTCCGGACTCTTTTTATTCTCAGACAGCCGATATATCATACCTATAACGTGACAACGGCACATCTACATGCAGCCTTATGCAACACACAGTACGCTGCCCTACCGCTAATATAGACTACCACGCATACACACAAAAAAACCGGCAGAAAGCTACGCAACAGAACTATAAACACAGAACACACGCAAAATCGAAACTCTTTTACCAAAATATATTTTACTTAAAAGCATCCGCATTAATTATGCCGACATATTACAACCCAACTGAAACATTCTGCTTTTAAATTGGTATTCGGTCAGGACTTTCGCTTTATATTGAGCGTATTTTCGTTAGATTTTTCGCAGACATAACTGGATATGTCAAGAAAAGACGAACAACGAGACGGACTGAAAGCAGAAATACACAAAATAGATAAAGCCATATACGGTTTTTGGTTTAAACTGTCAGCGGTCTTTTTATTGCATAAGCCATAGAGAGTTATTCTCAAACTACGGTTTATATCAGCCGCCATACAAAAATCTCATAATAGCCTATGAATATAAAAGCACAATCCAACAACACAAAAAATAAAAACATGTTTCGTAAACATTTGTATTAGTCGGCAAATATTATTACCTTTGCAACAAATTTAAATGTTGACAAATCCGTTAACGGACTTGCAGGCGGAAGATCCGGAGAGTTAACCAACTTGTTGACAGACACACATGCTTCAATAGCTCAGTTGGTTAGAGCACCTGACTGTTAATCAGGGGGTCGTTGGTTCAAGCCCATCTTGAAGCGCAAGAAGGAGTTACTCAGGTAACTCCTTTTTTGTTTTCCTTATCTTCCCGCCGCGAAAGACGCTACGGCAACACCTACAAAAAATACACCACATGAACAGTCACCACGACAGAATAATAATGCTGGGCACAGGCAGCGCCGGCGTTACCCGATGCTACAACACGTGCTTCTTTCTGAAGACTGCCGGCACGATGCTCCTCGTAGACGCCGGGGGAGGCAACGGCATAATATCGCAGATAGAGAAGGCGGGCGCAAGGCTCACCGACATTCATCACCTGTTTATAACCCACGCGCACACCGACCACATACTGGGCGCCGTGTGGGTGGTAAGGATGATTATGCAAAGGGTGCTCAACGGCGAATACAAGGGCAGCCTTAACGTCTACGGCAACGACAAGGTGATAAGCACGCTAAGGCAGATATGCCTCATGACGCTGCACAAAAACTTCAACGCGCTCTTCGGCAGCCGCATCATGCTGTGCGAGAAGACGAGCGGCGACGAATTTTGCGTGGGCGACATACGCATTAAGTGCTTCGACATTCTGTCGGACAAGGAAAAGCAGTATGGCTTCCGCGCCACAATGCCCGGCGGAACCACGCTTGTGTGTATGGGCGACGAGCCTTGCAACAGGGCCAACTACCCTATTGCGCGCGGTGCCGACTGGCTTATGTGCGAGGCCTTCTGCCTGTATAAGGACCGCGACGTGTTCAAGCCTTACGAGAAATTTCACAGCACTGCCATGGATGCCGGCAAGGTGGCAGCCGAACTGGGCGTAAAGAATCTGCTGCTGTATCACACCGAGGACAAGACGCTCGCCACACGCAGGACCGAATACACCCGCGAGGCGGCAATCAACTTCAAGGGCAACATCTTTGTGCCCGACGACCTCGAGACAATAAACCTATAAAACACACAAGCAGGCAGACCGTAAACTCACCGTCTGCCATGGATACTTTTATCCTGCCTATACCAATACTGCAACAATAACACAGGAGCCGTGTCAAAACTCGTTGACGAGAATGACACGGCTCCTGTGTTATTTCACTATTTTCTTTTATTATTGCCACTCTATGCAGCAACAGCGCGCAGTTTGCTGCTAAGCGGCAAAATAAACAACATGCAGACTATTGCCCCGCAGGCCATCACGACACCCGACGTAAACGTTATATCGCCTAAGCCCACAAGCGGACTTGATAAGGCACCGGCAACGAAACCCGACGCACCGAAGATGGCACTGGCCGCTCCGGCGTTGTCGCGCTCGCTGTCGAGGGCTATGGCTGCCAAAGGCGGCTGCATCAGCCCGAAACAAGTCATCGTATAAATATAAGCCGCCATAACTGTCCATAACGGCATGCCCGAAGTAAGCAAAACCGCCAGCACAACAGTGCCGCAAACCATGCCGGCACCGCCGAAACGCAGACAGCGGCTCTGACTGTGAAAACGTGTTGCCATGGCTGAGCCTACGCCAATCATCAGGGCGTTAAGGCCAAAACAAAGACTATAGCCCAGCGGCGAAAGGCCATACACCTGCTGCATGACAAACGGCGAAGAGGCAATATAGGCAAAGAACATAAAAAAGCATGCCATCTCGGCCATCACCGAAAGAGTGAAGCGCGAGTTGCGGAACACGCGGAACAAATTAAAATACACCTTAATTACATTCTTTCTGATGCGGTTGGCGGGCTGAAGTGTCTCGGGCAGGAACATGCTGCACACCATGAGCACAAGTCCCACGGCAAGGATTACGGCAAACACGCCCACCCATGAGGTTACGCCTGCCATGAGTCCGCCCACTACAGGGGCACACACAGGCGCAATACCGTTGATTGCACCCAGCAGGGCCATGAAGCTGGCAAGCTCGCGGCCCGTGTACATATCTGCCGACATGCTCTTGGCTATCACAATGCCGCCGGCTCCGGCAAGTCCCTGAAGCACCCGCATGGCGTTAAACATAAATATATCTTTTGAAAGTATACACAACAGCGACGCCACGACAAACAGCAACATAGAGCCAACAAGTATGCGCTTGCGGCCGTATTTGTCGGTCAGCGGCCCAATGAACAGCTGACCGGCGGCAAGACCTATCATACCGGCCGTAAGACTCATAGACGCCAGTGCAGGCGTAGTGTGAAAATATCCAGTCATTTCCGGCAACACCGGAAGATAAAAGTCGGTTACGAACGGGCCGAATGCCGTAAGCATGCCGAGCGTGGCCGGAAGAAAAATTTTCATGTTTTGTTTCATTGTTATCCTCTCTTCTAATATCTAAATTCGGATGCAAAGTTAACAAAAATGTATGAGCCGTAAAAAAAATCATGACAGACCGCATCCCGTACATATACTAATCCACAGAGTTTTATAGACTAAAAAGATAGACGAATGGACGAAAAATATGGATAAATTGAATTTATCCATACAAATAGCCAAAAGCGACACCGCATCAGTCTGACATCGCCCCAATACAGCATAATCATTTTTCCTGCTTATCATCTCCTGACTTCGTCAACGCGTACCCCAAAAATCATCAGTAAACAATGAAGCAATG